>Ga0187891_1000468_pt1 | contig 40663 bp, 33 predicted proteins | sample June2016WEW_21_4_FD_132990 | JGI IMG/M metagenome (GOLD analysis project Ga0187891, IMG submission 132990) | Peatland microbial communities from SPRUCE experiment site at the Marcell Experimental Forest, Minnesota, USA - June2016WEW_21_40 | ecosystem: Environmental > Terrestrial > Soil >... | reverse complement strand
TTTTTCTCGCTGCCGCTCAAGTGAAAGAAAAAACAAGCCGACACCGGCAGAAGGGAAAAAACATGAAATTAGAAGAAGTCAACCACAAAACCAAAGAGGCCGTGGATTTCCTCGTCGCGGCTCTGGAGTCCGGTCACAGTGAAGTGCTCACCGCATACCTCGGGGCGATGGCCAAGTTTCACAACTACAGCTTCGGCAACATCATGCTGATTGCGAGGCAGAAACCCGATGCCACCAACGTTGCAGGACTCCGCACTTGGAACTCGCTTGGCCGCTTCGTTCGGCGTGGCGAAAAAGGCATTTTCATTCTTGCACCAATGGTCGGCAACAAGCGCAAGAAGGATGAGAATGCCGAACAGAATGCGGATGCCAAGGAGACTCAGCCCACGTTGTACGGTTTCCGGGGCGTGTATGTGTTTGACATCGCTCAGACCGAAGGCAAAGAGCTTCCCACGCTCACCGAAGTACAAGGCGATGTCAGCGGCTATCGCGAACGGTTGGTCAAGTTCGTGGAAGCCCACGGCATCATGCTGAATTATTCCGACAAGATCGGACCCGCCAAGGGTCTGTCATACGGCGGGAAAATCACGCTGCTTGCAGGGATGCAGCCCGCCGAGGAATTGTCCACGCTGGCGCACGAAATCGGACACGAACTCTTACACCGGGGTGAGCGCCGCACCCTGACCACCAAGCAAGTCCGCGAAACCGAGGCCGAAGCCGTAGCCTTCGTCGTCTGCCAAGCCATCGGGCTTGAGACCGGAAGTTCATCGGCGGATTACATAGCGCTCTGGCATGGAGACGCCAGTCTCCTGCGCGAGAGCTTGGAAGCCGTTCAGCAAACCGCTGCCGTGATTCTCGGGGGCATTGCTCCTGAGCCTCCGGCGGCGACCGCAGCCGCATAACCGCAAACAACCAGAGATTCCGGCGCATACGCGCAACGTGTGCGCCGACCACCCCAACCAGAAATACAACCAAATGAGAGGAGAAGAAGTCATGCAAGCAACGCAAAATGCAGTTACCAACAACGAGTATCGCAACATCTCAATCGCCGCATTGGTCGAGTCGGGCACGAATCCACGCAAACGGTTTGATCCCGCTGCCTTGGAAGAACTGGCCGCGAGTTTCAAAACGCAGGGCGTTCTCGCGCCGCTGCTGGTGCGCGAACTGGAGGAAAGCAAATACGAAGTCGTAGCCGGAGCGCGTCGCCTGCGGGCCGCCCGCATCGCGGAACTCGAAAACCTTCCCGTCCGCATCGTCAAACTCACGGACGCGGAGGCCATCGAAGCCCAGTGCGTTGAAAACCTCCAACGCGAAGACATCCACCCGCTTGAGGAAGCTCTGGGTTTCCGGGCATTGCTTGAACTCGGAGAACCCGCCTACAGCATTGCCAGCATTGCAGCCAGGACGGCGAAAAGCGAGGCGTACATTTACGGCAGAATCAGGCTCGCCGACCTCATCCCGCCTGTCGCTGAGGCGTTCCTGAAAGATCAGATCACCATCGGCCACGCCTTGCTGATCGCCAAGCTCCCCGCTTCGCAGCAGCAGGAAGCTTTCACCGCCGCCTTTCGCGGCATGTGGACGAGCGAGGGCAACACGCAAGTCCTCATCCCCGTGCGCGAACTGGCGGCGTGGATCGAGTCCAACATTCTGCTGCAACTGGCATCCGTGCCGTTCGACAAACAGGATGAAACGCTGGTGCCCGAAGCAGGTTCGTGCGCCAATTGCCCGAAACGGACGGGCTTTAACAAGCTACTTTTTGCCGAGGTCCGTCAGGACAGCTGCATCGATCCCCAGTGTTTTCGTCACAAGCTCGACGTTCACATATCGAAGACGCTCGAAAGCAAGCCGAAGCTGGTGCAGATTTCTTCGGCGTGGAATTCCCGCGAGGGCGCTCCCTTGGGCCGGAACCACTATGTGGAACTCCAGATCAAGAAGGCCAAGACGAACGGAGCAGCGACGAAGTTGTCGCCGGTCCAGAAGCCTTGCGAGAAGATGACGGAAGCCATCGTCATGGACGGCGGCAAACGCGGACAGATTGTCAAAGTCTGCGCCGACCCGGCTTGCCGCGTGCATCATCCGAATACACCCTCTCCCGAACAGGTTGCGCGGGAACGGACCGAGGAACGCAAACGCATCGAGAAAACCAAGCTGGCCATCACCACGCGTCACCGCGTTCTGGCCACCGTGCTGGAGCGGGTGTCAGCGCCATTGAAGAAGGCCGATCTTTTGACCGTAGTCCATCACGTCATCGGCCAACTGCCCTACAACCAAGTGCCCACTCTGGCGAAGCGACATAAGGTCGAAGAAGGCAAGAGCACGAAGACTCCGCAGGAGCTTTTGGCAAAGCGGGTGAGCACCTATGACGAAGCCGCGCTCTGCCGGATACTGCTCGAAATCAGCCTGCTCGACTCTGCCTACATGCGGTCAGGCGCATCGGACGAGCTACTCACGGATGCTGCCAAGCGGTATCGCGTGGATGTCGAAAAGCTGGAGAAGGCCGTGGTTGCTGAGTTTGCGGCCAAACGCAGTAAGGAGGCCAAACCTAAGACTAAGACCAAGCCAAAAACCAAGTCTGTGGCCTAGCGGAGTGGAACGAGATTGGGCGGAGTGTCTTCCTGCACTCCGCCTATTTTCTTGTTGAGGCACAGCGGCGGCGGTGTCAAGGCGCGATTCCTCGGAATCACCCCTTGAGGCTTCGATGGCCTCTTTCCTCGCGCCCAAACCCGTCGCGACGAGAGGCAAACCCTATGTACTAAACGGCTGACCTTCCCAGATCGGCAGCAGGACTTGAGAACGCAGCGAAGCACAGTGAAACAAGTAAATGTGACGGACGTGTTAAAAGTACCGAAGCGTAGGAAAGAACGGTTTTTCACAACATTGAGTCGTGTATGCTGCTCCCGACAACTCTCTAAGGTTGTCTTGGGCTCCGTGACTGACTGGCAACAGGAAACTCGCGGCTTATTTCGTATGGAGAGTTTTATGGTGACAGACCCGACCTCTGGCATCAGGCAGGAAGTCCAGCAGTTGATTCAACTGCAAATTGACACCCTACGTCTCGAATCGTCCCTGACCTCTTCCCAGCTTTGGGAATACCACTCCCGGTCCCAAAGAATCACGGCGCTGTACAGGGAGCTTGACCAAATCCGCAGAGACCGTATCAAGTACGAATTGAAGACAGCTTCCTGAATACCCTTGCGTTTGAGGGGGTGAAGCCGCCATCCACAGTTTGCTGGCTCCGACTGTGGATGGCGGTTTTCAATTGAAAAGGAATGAGGCACTGACATGTTGAACGGGAACCAAACGGAACTTGCGAGGAAGGAAGCCAAGCTCATCGCTGGAATCGAAAAGATGCTCCCAGACTTCGCGCGGGCGTGCCGCGCACATGACAATACCGTTGTCACCATGCATCAGGATGCCTTCGCCGCCGATTATCAGGAAGAGGAGTATAGGCTCCTTGGCATGGCGATAAAGTTCGCGGGCATCTGCGGCAAAGAAGTCCAGATCGTCGGAACGAACAGGCGGACTGTTGATCAAACAGAGACCACGCACTGAACCTGCGACCGACGTGTGACCCTATTGCGGCTGATTACCCACGCATCTCTGCAATGCGCATCGTGACTGCGGTGACGCGACCCAGAATGTCCGCGTCCCCTGGGTAGCGAACGTGTCTCGACTGCTTTCCAGATTGGGCCGAGGGGAGAAGCACCAACTGGCTGCCGTTCACTTCGCACCAGCTGCACACATATAGGTTATCTCGAAGCTCCACAAAATAGATTGGTCGCTCGAATTCGTCGTGCCAGCCGTCAGTTTCGACCTTCATCTGCTGGGAGTCGATCTGCACAAACGAACCGGGCCTCAGCATTGGGTAAAGCGTGCGGTCTTCGATCCCGATATATCCGTAAAGGGAATTCCGCCAGTCCATGTGCTGGAGCAGTGCAACCGGAATCTCGCCCCAGCTTTCAAACATCCGCGAGACCAAGTTGGTACTCCCAAAGTCGACTTTTTCTCGGAGTTCCACCGGGGCCACGAGTGTGCTCTGCGCGCCTCCAAGCGTCGGCGTCACCAAGTAAGTGTGTGGTAGCCCCACGAGTGTTTGTTCGGTGCCAGCGTCGCGGATATCAACGCCGAAGAACGACAAAATTTCGTCGAGGCCCAGCCTATAGATCAGGCTCAAGCTTTGAAGTCTGTAAATGTTGATTTTTAACTTTCCCGCTTCGACATCGCCTAGCCAAGTGCGAGAGATGAAGAAGTCCGGAGCGTTCAGTTTGAGGGCGATCTCCCTGCTGAGGTGTTCCACTTCGCGTGTGGACAGGCACAATCGTTTACGCGCAGCTCTGAGCCGCTTACCAGCATCCGTGGCCGATGTCGGGGCCAACATCGCACTACAACCTCGGAGTTGCGCTATGTTACCGCACTTTTGAGCGTTATCCACAGGTTTAATAGACTATTTGTGAAAAACGGAATTCCCGTCGTTGGCGTCAAAGCCTGTGCTGCTGGCGGGATTCATCGTGTCTGACCTCGATTCCGGCCACCTACCTGACCGACGCATTCTCGCCTAGGCATCAGAACCATCCTGTTTTTTAGCGGTTCAGGCCCTGCTGTCCCCAATCTGGGACAGGTTACAAACGTTTATGACGGTTTGCGAACTCGCATTTATACCGAACAAATCTCTGCGCGCTTGCAGTTTGGACGCAGCCTGGATTCGTGTGTTTTCAGACAACCCGTCTGCGTACGAGAATTTCTGCGGCAAGATCGGACGCGCAACACGCACGCCTCGCGGGGAAGACATAGCCAGAGGCTTACCCGTGGGCACCAAGCCAAATTCCGCCAGAGGCGCCGACCTCGCTGAGCGAGTCCGGTCCATCCTCGCGAGCAAGAAGCTCACGCTCTCTCATGTGTCGCAACTATCTGCGGCGCGATTCGGGCGTTCTTCGCCCTACTTCCTTCCCCACACTCTTTACCATGAGTTCCGGCTGGGAACCTTTAGCCCAAGCCTTCATCAGATGTTTGCGCTCAGCCAGATTTCCGGCTACCGGTTCTCTGATTGGCTGCGCGTGTTGGGATGTGACCCAGAAGACATTCCCCGATTGCAGGTTCTCCTGCCTGCAAAGCGCACAATGCTGCTCGATTCCTTTCTGGTCGATGCTGATGCTTGGATTCCTTGGTTCCGAAGCCGTACCCGCGGCACTTCCGTGCCTCCGATTGCACCTCTGGCACAGCTTCTGGAAGTCACCGCTCCGAGGCGACTTCGTTTCCTCTCCGAAATCGGCAATAGAGGCTTCTTGTACCTAAGGATTGGACGCCAAGATGCCATGGCTTTCCCCGACCTGATTCCCGGAAGTATTGTCCGTGTGAATCCAAAATTCTCGAATGATCGTATCCCTAAGACCAATGGCGCAACATCCACCCAAATATTTCTGATCGAACACAACAAGGGTCTCTTTTGTTGCCGCTTGCGTGTTGTCGAAAAGGGCGTCATCGTTCCGGTCGGTACGTCGCTCTCTTATGCTCAAGTCGAACTGCAAGTTCCACGCGTGGCACGGCTTTTAGGCATTGTGGATCTCGAAATTCGATCTATGCTTCAGACCGAGCAGCCGGAAGTTCCAAGGGACTTGGGAAAATATTGGAAGCCGCGACCGCGTGCCACGGACAAAGAACTTGGTCAACTCCTCCGTGCGTCACGTACCAAACAGCATCTATCTCTGCGGGAGGTGGCGGGAATGAGTCGCAACATCGCAGGTCTGCTTGGTGATGAAAGATATTTTGTTTCTCCCAGTTCTCTTTGCGACTACGAGCTTTTTAACGCGCCACCGCGTCACTTTCACAAGGCGATTACTCTCTGCTCGCTGTACGGTCTGCAATTTCACGTGTTTCTGAAGGCGATTGGAATTGTCTTGGCAGACGCCGGCACGGAGCCGATTCCCGATCATCTCGTTCACAGAGTTCTAGACATGGAGTCCGTCGAAAACTCGGACGGCAACGACATGCCAGGTCGGAGCGGATTCCTTGAGCAGATGCTACAACGATGCGACGAAGTACCCTTTTTCCTACGAGGGTCCATCGGGCCATTGTCTGGCCTGGAAGACCCTTCTCTAGACGACTTTTTCTGGATCGGCGGCGAATATGATGTCCTCCATCCTTGCCTGAAAAACGGGCTGCTCGTCCTCGTGAACCGTCGCGAGAAGAGGCCAATCCATTTCACGTCGAAATCGGCATGGCAACAGCCGGTGTATGTGATCCTAAGGCGCGACGGGACATACTTGTGTGCATGTTGTGGCATCGAAAATGGCACTCTGGTCATCCATCCGTATTCCCAGCAGTTCCATCGTTCCGAACATTTGCGCTACCACCACGATGCCGAGGTCGTGGGCCGAATTGTCACCGTGGCAAGAAAGATTGGGTGATCTTGTCGATTTGCCGGACAAACGGAGTCGCTGCCCTGCACGCGAATCCTACTGATTGCTGGAAAAATCTACGTAATTGAGCGAAAAGCGAACGCTTCACTCATTTTCTGGACAGGGTTTCCGTACCTAGTTAACCTCGGTTGCAGGTGTGACTGTTGTCCTCTTTCCTTCACGAGCGAAGCCGCTGGAGATCCTGGCTACCGAGCGAACTCAACTGGCTTTCAAAACAGATTCGACCACTTCTGCACTGGCATCTGGCTAGTTTCCTGTGCATCACAGCCGGGAGTCTTCTCGCACTCCTCACTCCACTTGTGCTCAAGTGGGTGATCGATCGACTCATCCCGCAGAGACGACCGGGATTGCTCCTATTAGCGGCTGGGCTGATCTTTCTGGGCTATCAGGGCAGGATGGCACTCACGAGCCTGGGCAGCTATTTGATGCTGACTGCTGCCCAGAAGCTCACCCTGACGTTGAGAATGAGCCTACTTGGACGACTCAACTCGCTCTCGGCCGAATATTACGAAAACACGCCGGTCGGTAGTGCGATGTACCCGCTCAAAGAGCCGATCGAAGAGGTCTCGTATTTCGGGTCCGACCTCCTGCCCGCAATCCTGCGCATGTTCCTGACGGCCAGCTTCACGCTGGTGACCATGTTCGTGCTCAGTCCTGTGCTTACCCTGGCCGTTCTCCCTCTCATCCCAGTCTTTCTGATCGCGCGGCAGCACTTCCGCCGCAGGCTGGCGGCCAACGCGGACACCGTGCAGAGCAATCGGTTGGCTTGGAGCACCTTCCTTGAGGAACATCTTTCCTCGGTGATTCCCATTCAACTGTTGGGACAAGAAAAACGCCAGGAACGAAGAGCCTTCCGGCTCCTGGCTCGTGAAGTCAGGTCGCAGCAAAAGCTATTCACCACCAGCATTTGGTTTACGGTATGGGGTTCCATGGCGGTTGTTTTGGCCATGTGCGCGGTCATTGGCTACGGCGGCGAGATGGTGCTGTCAGGAACCTTAAGCGTCGGCGGGCTGGTGGCCTTCTATGGCTTAGTGACGCAACTCTTTGATCCTCTCAGTGGCGCCGCCGATCTCTACGCGAGGGCACAGAAAACCTTCGCCAGTGTCCGGCAGCTGAAGTCCGGGCTTGAGTTATGCCCGAGCGTGACGAATGCCGCTGCTGCTGTTTGTCTCTCGCGAGAGCATCCTCCCCAGATTGATTTTGCCGAGGTCGGGTTTGGGTATCGAAGGCAGAAAAACATGCTTTACGTCCCCTCGCTTCAAATCTTGCCGGGCGAACAGGTCGCCATCGCTGGGGAGAACGGTGCCGGAAAGAGCACCCTTGCAAAACTCATAGCACGACTCTACGACCCCGATTCCGGATCGATTCGTATCGGAAACGTGGATATCCGGAACATTCAACTCAAGGATCTGCGCCGGTACGTCTGCTATCTGCCGCGCGATCCCGTCCTGTTTAATGGAACGCTGTCCTTCAACCTTCGCTTTGTGCGGCCGGCCTCGCCGGACGATGAACTACAAGAAGCCATTCGCAGCGTGGGGCTCTCGCAATTTGTTGCAGCATTGCCCGATGGCTTACGCCAACGGATCGGACCCGGAGGCTGCCAACTTTCCGGTGGTCAGCGCCAACGACTCGCCATCGCAAGAGCGATTCTGCAGCAACCTCGGATTTTAATATTGGATGAGGCAACTTCCTGTCTTGATCCCTCTTCAGAGAGAGTCGTTCTTGGGAACATTCAGCGTAGTTTCAGAACTTCAACGCTCATTGTCATCTCGCACCGTCCCTCAACATTCTCTACATTCGGCAGACTTCTTGTTCTTTCCCGTGGAGAAATCGTTGAAGACGGCAATCCCCATGCCCTCAAGTTTGCTGCGAGTCGCGCCTCCAACCAATTTTTTTCCACACCCTCTACCATCGACGAAGATCGCCGAGCAACTTCTCTGTAAATACAAGCTGCGGCGGACTTTGTTCCCTGCCCGGCTATCGTAGGGGACTTCAGGAACGGCAATGCTGAATGAAAAGCGGACACATTGATTCTTCCCACACAAGAAATCTGCAACGCATCTTGTTGTCTGTAAGCAACTTCTCTTCGCCCATGTTGGTTTACCGAACCTTTTCACCTTTTACTGGCTTTCAGGTGGCGAAGAGTGGCACAGTGCGCTCCAGGCTTTCGATTTGTCACGAGAAGCAAGGGATGGGGCAGCAATGTACAGAGTTTCTAACACGGTGCGCAGCACACACAATCAGGACGGCGCAATTGTGCTGGATGTCCGGCAAGGCCAGATGTTCAACCTCAACTTCGTTGGATCACGAATCCTCGAACTTCTCAAGAACGGGTCCACCGAATCAGCGATCACCGACCAGATCAGCCGTGAGTTCGGCGTTGGCCGAGAGCTAGCGGAGAGCGATGTGCGGCAATTTCTCCAGGCCTTGAAGAAATGTCACCTCGTCGAAGAGCACGAACCGGGTGTGGCGGTCTGAGCTGGGATCAGGATCATGGAATCGACACAACAATGCGATCGAGAGACCTATCGCGCCATTGTGTTCGGGCAGGGTGGGAATGAACTGCTCACCAGTTGCAGCTGGCGGTGTGAATGAGGTGTGCACCATGTCGTTTCTTATTTTGAAGGCGTACTTGAAGCTGATTCGCTTCGATCTCTACTTGGCGCGGGGTAATTTCGCGGCGATCTACGACAAGGTTCGCAACTATCCGGTGGAAAAGACGACGCCTGCTCCAGACGCAGTGGAATGCATTTGTTCGGCAGTCGACATGGCTTGTATCTGGTACTGGAAAGAGGCGCTTTGTTTGCAGCGCTCGGCAGCGACGAGTTGCCTCCTAAAGAGCCACGGGATATTCGCCCAAATGGTAATCGGGGCACAACAGTTGCCATTCAAGGCGCATGCTTGGGTCGAGGTGGATGGTCGTGTGGTCAACGACAAACCGTACGTGCCGGAGATGTACGCGGTCTTGGATCGATGCTAATAAACGACAGGTTGAAGATTCTGGGCAAAGGCAACTATATGAGCGTCCAGTTTGGAAGATGGAATTTCGAAGGTCAACCGCCTGCCCCGGACTACATCGAGAAAGTCAGCGCGACTCTCGCTCCCTACGGCCTCGATAGCAACGAATCCTATTCCAAGGGTGGCGTAAGGATCCTCTATCGCGCCTTCCACACCACGAAGGAATCGCATCGCGAGAAGCAGCCGCATATTTCTTGTTCCGGAGCCGTGATCACTTGGGACGGCCGCTTGGACGATCGTACTGAGCTCATGAACGAGTTGCACGACTCCTTGACCGTCAATTCCACGGATGTTGCCATCGTTGCCGCGTCGTATGAAAAATGGGGGGCGAGTTGCCTGGGGAAACTGATCGGGGATTGGGCGCTGTCGATCTGGAATCCTCGCGAGGGCTTCGTGTTGCTCGCCAAAGACCCCATCGGCACGCGCCATCTTTACTATTCTTACGACAACAATCAGGTTACTTGGAGCACGATTCTCGATCCACTCGTCCGGCTTGCGGGTAAAACCTTCGCTCTCAGCGAAGAATACATCGCCGGTTGGTTCTCTATGTTTCCGGCCGTGCACCTGACACCCTGCGTGGGCATCCATTCCGTCCCACCGTCCTCGGTCGTGCTTCTCCGACCTGGAAGGTACACCGTAAGGAAGTATTGGGATTTCGATCCGGAGAAGAAAATCCGTTACCGCACCGATGCTGAATATGAAGAACACTTCCGCACGGTTTTTGCGAAGGCCGTCCAGCGCAAACTCCGTTCCGATAGACCGGTTCTCGCCGAACTCAGTGGCGGCAGGGACTCCTCATCCATCGTCTGCATGGCCGATACCATTGTCACCCGCGGCGCCGCCGACACTCCTCGCCTCGATACCATCTCCTACTACGACGACTCCGAACCCAACTGGAACGAGCGCCCCTATTTCACAAAAGTTGAAGAAAAGCGCGGTCGCACCGGCTGGCACGTCAACGTCGGCGCGCAAGATCCGGAAAAAATCCCCGCGCCTGAACCACCGCCCGAATCTGCTCACGGCCGCTTTGTGCCAACTCCCGGCTACGATGGCCGCACTTCTCCGCACTTCAGGATGTGCATGGCCTCGCAAGGAAATCGCGTCGTGCTTTCCGGTATCGGGGGCGACGAAGTCATGGGCGGTGTGCCCACACCCACGCCCGAACTTGAGAATCTTCTCGCAAGAGCACAATTCGGCGCCCTCGCTCATCAGCTGAAAGTCTGGGCGCTGGAAAAGAGAAAGCCCTGGTTCCATCTGTTCTGGGAAACCGCCCGTGAATTCTTCCCTCCCGCCCTCGTGGGTGTCCCGAGATACATGCGCCCGGCCCCATGGCTGCGGTCCAGCTTTGCGAAACGCCATTGGGCCGCGCTGACCGGCTACCCCTCCAGGACGAAGTTATTCGGTGCTCTGCCAAGCTTCCAGGACAATGTGGGCGCACTCGACGCCTTGCGAAGGCAACTGGCGTGCAAAGCTTTGCCATTCGAACCGCCCTTCGAAAAACGCTATCCCTATTTGGATCGCGGCCTGCTGGAATTCATGTTCGCGATCCCGCGAGAACAACTTGTCCGCCCGACCCAACGACGTTCCCTCATGCGCCGCGCACTCGTCGGTATCGTCCCGGACGAGATCCTGAACAGGAAGACGAAAGCATTTGTTGCCCGTTCACCGATGGTAGCCATCTCAAACGACTGGGCTCATTTCGCGGAGATGACTCAGAACATGCTTAGCAGTTCGCTCGGAGTTGTGGACCCGGAACGTATCTCGGAGGCCTTACAGAAAGTTCGGCGGGGCGAAGAAGTCCCCATGATCACTTTGCGGCGTACGCTCTTCCTCGAAGATTGGCTCAAGGATCTTCGCGCGTTGGGGATCATAAATCTGGATACAACCTTGAAGCCTAAGCTGAGATGGCAGGCTTCTATCCAAGTCTAGCGCATATGAGGACAAGAAAAACTGTCGCGAGGAACATACCGAGATCGAACGGGAAGCAAGGGAGCAAATCATGAGTGTCCAGTTTGGAAGATGGAATTTCGAAGGCCAGCCGCCTGCCCCGGAATACATCGAGAAAGTCGGCGCAGCTCTGGCTCCCTACGGCCCCGACAGCAACGAATCGTATTCGAAGGGCGGCATAAAGATCCTCTATCGCGCCTTCCACACCACGAAGGAATCGCGTTGCGAGAACCAACCTTGTATTTCTCCGTCTGGCGCTGTCATCACTTGGGACGGTCGCTTGGACAATCGCGCCGACCTGATCAGCGAGCTGCGCGACTCCTTGACCGTCAATTCCACCGACGTGGCCATCGTCGCGGCGGCCTACGAAAAGTGGGGCGCCAACTGCTTTGCGAAACTCATCGGGGATTGGGCACTCTCTATCTGGAATCCTTGCGAGCGCTCCGTGTTGCTCGCCAAAGACCACATCGGCACCAAGCATCTTTATTATTCATTTGATGACAAACAGCTAACCTGGAGCACCATCCTCGACCCGCTCGTCCTATTCGCGGGCAGAACCTTCGAAATCTGCGAAGAGTACATTGCAGGCTGGTTCGCCGTCATTTTCCCCGCCGCGCACCTCACGCCTTACGTCGGCATCCACACCGTCCCACCGTGCTGTTCAGTGCTCCTCCAACCCGGCAAGCACACCCAACATGGAATAAAGCACACTATCACTAGGTATTGGGACTTCGACTCAAGCAAACGCATTCGCTACCGCACGGACACAGAATACGAAGAGCATTTCCGCACCGCGTTCGCCACAGCCATCCAGCGGAAACTCCGTTCCGATAAACCTGTGCTCGCCGAGCTCAGCGGCGGCATTGACTCGTCTTCCATCGTCTGCATGGCCGATGCCGTCCTCGCCCGCGGTGAAGCGGAATGTCCACGGGTTGATACCATAACTTGGTACGATCAGTCCAAGCCAAACTGGGGCGAACTCCCCCATTTCACTAGAGTGGAAGAAAAACGCGATCGTGTCGGCCACCATATCGATTTCAGCTCTTTGAGAGGGGACGATTCGCAAGGACGACTCGAGGACGAATTTCCGAGTGATCGGTTTTCGGCAACTCCGATTCCAAATAAGGGTCATTCCGAACTGTTCAAGCAGAATGCCGCATACATCACGACAGGGGGATATCGCGTCGTGCTCTCCGGAATCGGGGGTGGCGAGGTTACCGGTGATGGCGTACCAACCCCAATACCAGAGTTTCAGAATTTTCTGGCTAGAGGGCGATTCGTTACACTCGCCCGTCAGCTGAATGCCTGGGCAGCAAAGATGAGAAAACCTCGACTTCCGTTGCTCCGCGAAGCGGTGCGAGGATTCTCCTCTCTCGCCTTTCGGGAGATCCCAGAATATGTAAATCCGCCGGCATCCTGGTTATATCCTAGTTTCGTCCGCCGAAATCGGGGTGCTCTCCATGACTACCCCTTTCGAGTGAAGCTGTTCGGTCCTTTGCCAAGCTTTCAGCACAATCTTCGTACATTGGGCGTTGATAGAAGGCTTTTCGCTCACTGGCTCCCTGAGCTGATGCCGCTCCGTGAGGTACGTTTTCCCTATCTTGACCGGGACTTTTTGGAATTTATGTACGCAGTCCCTCAGGAGCGGATCGTCTGCGTTGGGCAGCGCCGTTTCCTGATGAAGCGTGCCCTTATCGGCATTGTCCCGGACGAGATCCTGCACCGAAGGAAAAGGGAGACTCCCCCGAAAGAGCCGCCAAAAGACACCTCAACAAAATGGCCCAGCTTGACGGAGATGAACATGCGGATGGTAGGCAATTCGCTGGGGATCATTGATCCGGACCGATTTTGGGATGCGTTGCAGAAAGCCATGCGCAAGGAAAAAGTTCCCATCGAAGGACTAAAACGCACACTGCTCTTTGAATCCTGGCTGCGTCACCTCAGGGTTCGAGGAGTTCTGTAGAACTCCTTGAACAAGAAGAGGCAAGGACATTTCTCTTCTCTTGAGGTCAGGAATCTCGAGAGGCTCTTCAGCCCAAGAATTTAGCTAGCTAGCTATGCACGGAAACTTCAACAAGGAAGGAGGTGAAGACTATGAAATACGAAACTCCAGAACTGACGGCATTGGCGCCTGGGCTCAATGCCATTCAGAGCTCGGCGTCACCGAAGAACCAGCAAATCATGGGAGACGCTCCGTTTCTCTATGAGCACGTGGCTGCATATCAAGACTGGGAGTAAGTAGATCGCTGTCGGGGCGTTCGTTACGTCGGGCGCTCCGACAGTCCGTAACGGATGATTAAATCAGAGGTCCGGTGTCTGGACTGTGCGGGAGTTCCGACGTCGGAACTTGGAATTGGAGGTTGGAAGAGAGACTTCATCCAGGCTGATTCTGCAAAGAGTTCACAGGCCACTGATACAACGATGCGGCTCCTAATACCTCGTCGCCGTAAACTCGAGTCAATTTGAGGCGGGTTGAGGCGTCCTCAACCTACTCTCGTTCTCCAGTTGCAATTTCCGCAGATCCCGCCAACGAGCGTACTGCTCGGCTTTGGTGTGGTCCGGATCCTCATAGTCCTGTAGCCAGAAGCGAAACCAGTCCACCGATCCGCCTTGTGACGCCATGCGAACGGCTGGATTGCTCAGAACGTGCTCGTCGGTATTCAACATCATCAACTCCACTGGTTTGTTCAGATCGCGGAGTCCCGCATACGGTTCCCACATGTAAAGCAAGCTGTGGGGGCCCGCTCCAACGACTAACAAGGGCGCAGTTACCTTGTCGAGGTTGAAACCTGGAGACCGCTTCAGCCATTGTTGCAAACCCTCGCCGAAGGGTTTCGCACCCATTATTGAATCAAATGATTTAGTAATTTGCTCAAAGAACAGGTATTCGGGGTAACCTCCCATAATGCCGTCTGTGATCGAGGCGGCTTTGAAGTGATTGGAACCACTCGTGAGCGTCTCCATCACGTGAAAGCAAGTACGGCTGAACCCAATGATGCCGATCCGTTCCGGATCCACCAACCCTTCGGACACCAACTGCTTTGCCACAGTTTCGTAGCCAGCTGCATTGCAAGGCCCCTCGTCCGGCGTTTCATAAGAACAATCTCCCACTTCCCCTACCTGCAAAACGAAGATCCCCGACGTAGACAGCGCTCGGGCTGCGAATGCGGTCGGATAGACTCCGGAGGGCAAGAATTGTGATTCAGAGAAACCGTGCGTCTGAATCACGAGCGGATAGCGCTGTCCCGCTTTGTAGTCACTTGGCTTGAACAGCCCGCCTTTTCGCTGTTTTCCTTCTTTATCCTTCCACGTGTAGACGCTGGCCTGCCCTAGATCCAAGTTCTTGAGTTGGGGGTTAGGGTCCCAAATGACTCGCGACGTACCTTCATTTGATGCAACCAATCGCGGAGGTTCATTGAGGCCCTGCTCCACGGCGACTCTGAGACCGTTACGCCCGACTGCAGCCAAATCCTCGCTCTGCCCTGCGACTTGCCAAGTACCATCAGCAGCAAGACGGTGTTCAATGGTTCGAAGTGACCCGTAGACCCCGTCCTTCAATTCCTGGAATGTCACCGTCAGCCGACCCTTATCGCTACTCGTAAATCGTGCTCCTATAACTAAGTTGTAGCCCTCCTCTTTGTCTCTTGGACCTGGGCCAGTACGAGCCTTTATCCTCCACACGCAGGTTCGGGTACTTGAGAATAAATCCACAATGGCAAGGCATGGGCGAGACGGCAGATTGTCTTTGGAACGGAGGAACGTTCCAGGCAACAGTATTGCCTGACCGTCGCTCGACCAACTGGGATTGCCAAACGCCCACCAACCTGCATCGTTGCTAAGTGGCGCTTCCGTTAGGGATTGCACCGAACCCGTTCGCAAATTGATCTGAACATATTGATGCGCAGATTTGTGGCCGGCCTGGATTCTCGAAACGGAAGACGCATAGGACGGCGGGTACAGAGTTTCCCATGACACCGGAACCTCGGGAACCGGCATCACCGTGACCAACGAAGTGCCATCCGGAGATAGCGCCAGACTTTCGCTGGAAACGATAGGTATACCGTCGTGCTTAACCTCGAAGCGCTTGCCGTCAACAACTGCCCAAAGGATTGGGGTCGTGTAAGTCAGCGACTGACGGACTGCTACCTGATCGTCTGGAAGAAGTAAGTCCCAAAGGGAATGCCCCGTAACAATGATTGCCGGGGCCCGACGACCATTTTGTAGTTGCTTTCGTTCGACCAAATTCGTGGCAGTGAAGACGTAGTGTTGGCGGTCGCGGACATCGAATGCCTTGACGGTCTCGCCTGCGGAAGTCAAGGGTTCGATCATCTGCTTCCGAATATCGGCAAGAACAAGCCGTTCATTACCGTCGATAGTCCGCTCCAGAAAAGCCACTCCGCTGGAGTCCGACAGCCACCGCCAATCCTTGATGATTGGACCCTCTTTGCCCGTAAAGCGATTTGCCACCCATATGGGAAATGGTAGTTGTGACTTATCGGAACGTTCCAGGTAGCGCGTGACATCTTTGCTACGGTAGAACGACAAGGAGTCGTCGACACGGTTCAGGTCCAACCGCCCACGCTCAGTATCGACGGCAAAGTATTCTCCATCGGGAGAAAACTGCACCTCCTCCGCTTGGCCCGTGTATGGATCACCAAAGTGTATCAGTCCAATTTCGTCAGCGATGGTAAGAGTCTTTTTCCCTTGCAAGGCTGACACGGTCATGATGCTTAGGAAAAAACCAATGACGAAGAACAAGATGCACTTTGTATTGACGATGTACATAGGCCCGCCTTAGACATAGGAAACCGCGCGCGGAGGAATCCGTTTTATGAACAAATCTTTTCATTTACATGGTGGTAGATTAAAAAGTTAATTTGAGTGCGAACTGCATGGAGCGAGGGCCGCCCATCTGGTAGAGTGGGCTCAAAGCGCCCAATGAATTCGCGAGCGTGGCCGTGGCTTGCCCAAAGGTTGTTTGGCCGAAGCCGCCATTTACGCTTCCAAAATTCGGATGGTTAAAAATGTTGAACGCTTCCGCCCGGAATTGCAGTTTCAAACGCTCGTAGATCGGGAAATCCCGCCTGATTGCCAGGTCCATCTGCCAAGCCCCAAATCCTCTCGCGAAATTTCGCGGAGCATCGCCCAATCCAGAACTGACGTTAATAAAGGCCTGAGGATTAATCGCCCGCCCTCCAGGACATCCCTGTCCGGGCTGAAGATCCCCCAACCCTTGAAGAACAGAAGCGCAATTAGCGCCGTAGAGATAGATCGCCTGTCCGGAAATCAAGTTCAGCCCCTCATCATAGAGCTGCCCGTTCGGCTGCAGGAGTCCGTTTCCTGTGAGAGTTACCGGAAAAGCCGTTCGTGCGGTGAACCGGTCATCGAAACCCCAGTGGTGCAGCACGGCCTTCGCAAATCCCCTATTCCCTCCATTTGGCAAATCATACGAGATGGCCGCCGAAAGGTTGTGTCGAACGTCGAAGTCGCAATTCCCCCGCTGGTAGCTCAAGTTGTAATTCTCGGAACCGTAATCAAAGCAGTGGGACCACGTATAGGAAGCCAGCGCTATTAGTCCTTGGGTAAACCTCCGCCGATATTGAGCCTGCAATGCGTCATAGTCTGATGTGAGGCCATTTTCAACGAAGTAAAAGTAACCCGCGTTCGGGTTGGCAGGCTCCTCAAGAAAATTCTGCTGCAGCAATCTCCCCGCGTGTGAGCCGACATAAGAGGCCGTAACAGCCTGCGATTTACCCAGCGCCTGTTCGATGCTCACGTTCCACTGAAGCGTGTACGGCTGTTGCAAATGCGGCGCAAAGCCGTATACAACTCCGCTATATGGTGCGGTAGGCGGGTTCACGATGACCGGAATCGCTGCAGGAAGCACCGCAAACGATGCGGACAAATACCCTGTCGCTGCAGAAAAGCCCGGTCCATTGAAGCCCAGTGATCCCAGCTGCTGACCGGTATCGAAAAAAACGCCTCCACCGCCACGTACAACTAGTTCCCGGCCTGGTGCGTTACGGACTATATACGCAGCACCCAAACGTGGCGCAAAGTTGTACCAGGTAGTCCGCCATAGCGGCGTACCCTGCGGCGCCCACGTCCACGTGGCGGGGCTGAATCCCTCAACCGTATAGGGCTTCAACCCACGCGTCACACCAGGTGATGGGTTCACGTCCCAACGCAGTCCTAATGAGAGGGTGAACCGCTGCGATGCCCGCCATTGATCCTGAACAAAGGCCGAGAAGTTCGTGTACAACGGGTAAGCGGGAGCAGTTGTCGCAATTTCTGCCAGTGCGTTGTTCGTTTCGACTGCCGCCTCATTAAAGTAGTAATATGGTGCAAAGGGAGTAGCCGGAGCTGCAACCGGTGTCAGCCTGCGATAGTCCACACCAAATTTAAGTTGGTGGCTCCCCAGTGAGAGGTTCATCGCGTCCACCAAATTCCACTGCCTCTGGCCACCGGAATACTGCGCCTGCGAGAGCTGAAAATCGTACGCGCCGAAATAAAGGCCAACAGCACTCGCCGATCCAACACCGAGTCCCGAAAGTTGCTGAAGATCGACGGGTGTACTACCTCCGAACGAGTTAATAACGTAAGTCCTCGTCGTTTCGTTCGAGCTGTAGTTGAGGCGGAAGTCGTTGCTGAGGCGGCTCGAGAAGGCGCTGGTGGCACCAACCGTGTAAGTCCGCATAATATAGTTTATGGGTATGTTCTGTGATGGAGCGGAGAGCCTTGCAAATGCTCCCCGGGTCGTCGAGTTAGAACCCGTGTCACTAAACCGAAAGAAGAGCCTCAACTTATCGTTGACGACTTGGTCCAACCGCACGCTCGTGGAATTCAGCGAGCTCGGGTTGGACCAGCCCGCGATGTATTGGGCCAATCCGTTTTGCTCCTGGCCTGTGGGCGGGCAGGTAGGGTCAGTTGCCGGATCACACGGCACGAAAACTTCAGGACCGTTCGGCACGGGAAAGGCATTCAGCGCCTGGTTAAGAGGCGCAGGCGCAACTGACCGCAAGGTGGTATCCGGCACGTAGTTGATCGAAGCTGCCTGCGGACTAATCAAGCGCAGCCCCTCATACGAGACAAAGAAGAATGTTTTATCCTTTCCGTTGTACACACGGGGAACCTCGACCGGCCCCCCGAAGGTGCCGCCGAAGTCATTCTGACGTAGCGCGGGTTCCGTCACACCAAAGTAGTTGTTGAACCAGTCGTTTGCGTCAAAGAAGCCGTTTCTCAAGTAGTCGTAGGCGGTGCCGTGCCATTGATTGGTGCCCGATTTCGTTTCAAACGCGAACTGGCCGCCCGGATTGCGCCCATACTCCGCAGAATAACTCGAACTCTGGACGCGAAACTCCTGGAGATCATCCACTGAAACTAGAGCCTGCGTAGTCCCCAAGGCCGTCGAAGCACCAAGGGAACCGCTAGCCCCGCTCCCTACAGTCATGTATGAGCCTGTGGCCGCCCCTACATTGGCACTCACACCGTCCACGGTATAGTAATTGGCTTCCGTGCGCTGGCCATTGACACTGAACTCGCCCGACTGACCAAGACCGGGGCTCACGAACGAAGCCTGGGAGGTTTGAGTCACAATACCCGGCGCGAGCAGGATCAAATCCTGGAAGCTGCGGCCATTCAGCGGCATATTTTCCACATAGGATTGGTCCACAACGGTACTGACCGACGCATCCGTTGTATTGATCATCGACGCACCGCCTTCAACCGTCACGGTTTCGAAAACGGCCCCTATAGGCAGGGTAAAGTTGATAGACAGCGCGTCTTGGATGTTGAGAACAATATCGGGCTTGATGAGTGTCTTGAATCCCACCTTGGACACCTGAAGCCGGTACGCTCCTGGCGGGAGATTCGGCACCACATAGATGCCGTCCTCATTGGTCTTGCCAGAGTACTTCACTCCTGTTGCATCGTTTATCACCAGAATGTCGGCACCGCCGATCACCCTGTTGGATGGATCGAGCACGCGGCCGTTGATGGTCCCATTCGGGGACTGTGCCGCAAGGGGGAGGGCTAGCGACACGGCACAAGCGAAAAGAAAAGCGATGCGGGGGAAGCGCACGCGCACGGTGATTCTCCTATGGCCGACGGATTCTGACATCCTATTTGGGTCTACGGAGAGGGGTCTCACCTGGTACCACTCCTTCCTTAATTGTTTGAAGCGTGCCGGAGCCAGGAAAGATGCAACCGCGATTAAGGATTAAGGATGATTTGGGTCGACTCGCAGGTAAGCAAAGAGGAGGGGTTTGCCGCTTGGCTTGCGACTGCCGCCATTCGGCTCGATCGTAACGAACACAGCATCAATTTGTGCCAGAAGTTTCGGGTCGTCCAGCTTCAGGACCCACCGCTTCTTTGAGGCATTGTCCTCGTAGAAGATACCGAGGGGGAATGCCTGGTCCCGGTCCGGTCCGCGCCGGCCCCACACCTGGAACGTGCTGGCGTTCTTCGCTACAGTCTGCTGATCCAGGTCATAGGCGTAGAAGATCAGCGACTTCCCCTTCGTGTAAAACACGCGCCCATAAGGTTTCTGGGTCGCTCCGGTGCGAGCCACGTCGTACACTTCCGCGACATACAGATCCCGCGCGCCGATGAGTTCCCGAATGTCACGGTCGTGCGCGAGCAATTCCTGCTGTTGATCCACGACAGCGTCGCGCTGATGCAGCACGTTCGTCAGCTCGTTGACTTTTGCGTCTAATGTCGCTGCCCGTTTTGCATCTTGGGAAGACTGTTCTGCAATTGAATCGAGCTTCGTCTGCAATGCCTGGGCAGTTAACTGCGCGGCATTGAATCTCTGTTCCGCCTCAGTCCGCTGCTCGATGAGTTCCTGTCGTCCAGCATCCGCGCTGCGTAGCGCAGTATCCGACTGCTCCTGCGCCGCTTTCATCTGATCCATTTTCGCGGACCGCTGTTCCAATTGCCGATGCAGATCGGCAATCACACTGTCGCGTTGCTCGACCTGGGCGCGCGCAACCTCGCGTTCGTGGCTGGCGTCGCTTAACTTCTCTTCCAATGAAATCTGGCTTTCTGTGTCTGGATGGGGTGCTGTAACGTTTGCGGCGTTTGTCCCGCGGCGAATACCCACCTGATACGCGCAGAAACCGAGAGCAATGAAAAGCAGTATTCCAGCAGCGTAGAGAGCCCACACACTACGCCAAGCGGCGGCACTCGCAGGGGAAAGGGCTCGACGAGCGCTATTCTGACGGTGGGTTTGAATCGGTCCGTTCCCCTCGATTCCGGGCTTTCCCTCTTCCCGTGCTATGCGCTCGAAAAGAGCAGACTCTGCCTGCTTCTCCGACCAACGCGGCCCTGCTTCCAGATTTTCTGGTGTCTCTTCTGCTGCTATCGCTGGGATTGCATGGCGAATGATCGCTTCGTATTGCTGCAGGGCCTCACGGCAGGAGGAGCAAACGACAAGATGCTCCTGTAGTCTCCTCTGGTCTTCCTCGCTCAGCTGGCCCGAGGTTGAAACGGCACAGAGTTCTAGGAACTCGTCATGGGGTTCGATTCGAGACAACGCCCCTGCTCCTCGGATGAATGACGCCTCCTATAATACTGCTCAATCGCCCTGCTGTTTACAGCTAAAAATTTGCTTCCGCAGTTTCTCCAAGCCCCGGAAATAGTGGTGTTTCACGTTTCCTCGCGACTGGTCCAACTTCACGGCGATCTCTTCAAAAGTGTACCCGTCGAGCAAATGAAGCCCGAGGGTCTGACGCTGGATCTCAGAGAGGACTCCAAACACCTTGCGTAATCCAACCCTTCCGAGCACTTCTTCAATCGAGTTTTCGTATCGCCCTGCTCTCGCCCCCGGACCGCTCAGTTCGTTTCCAACATCCTCCAGATCGACCTGGGTATAGAAATGTCGCGAGTCCAGATACCGGCGACGGTCAATCGCACGATGGTAGGCCATCTGCACAATCCACGAACGAGCCGAACTCTTGGCTCTATCGAACACCGTGCTTTTCTGATAAATGAACAGAAATACGTCCTGGAGCAAGTCGTCCGCTTCTGAATCGTCCCTGAGAATCTTGTATCCGACCGCACGCACAAGGCGCGCATAGCGGTGAAAGAGGCAGGCCAACCCTTCCTTATCTCCGTCGCCGATGCGAGCCATTAGGACTTCGTCTGAAATTTCGACGCTGTCTGCTGAACAGCCATCGGAAGCGCTGGGCACCGTGGCTCTCCCCGACGAAGGGGAGATCGCCGCGAACCGGGCTGTAATCGACGTCGTCAAGTTCCATCTCGCGGAATTCTGAAACCTTTGAGCCAATTGTGCTCAGAATCAAACTCTTTAGAGTTCAGATCGTCCGATATATAACTCTATCGTGTTTAGTATGCAAGCAAAATACATCCCATCGCTTGTGGTTTTGGCCGTTATCCACGCCTATCGTTTGGGCAGGTGTCAGATTTGGACCATCGCGAAGCGTTTGCGAACCGCCTGCGTAGTCTCAGGAGTGCGGCTGGCCTCAGTCTTGAAGAGGCCAGTGGACGGGGCGGCCTGTCCCCCAATTTTTGGGGAAGCGTCGAACGCAACGAAAAAGAGCCTTGCCTCGACACGATCTGTAGTCTTGCCAAGGGCCTCGGAATCACGCCCGATGTCCTAATGGCGCTTGAGGGCAAGGATAGACAGAACCAAGATCGTCAAGAACTGGACACCTTGCTCGATCTCCTCACTCCTTCGCAGTTGCAGCTTGCGATTCAGGTATCGAAGTTGATCTACGCCTACAAGCCCGGTACGTCGCTCGCCACTTCAGCGCCGGCATCCCCGGACCTCTAAGCCCCATCATCGTTGCGCAGCTCTCTAAACAACACTTTCGATGGCAGAATCGACCTCATCCACCCGCGATAAAGCGTTATTTTTCCATGGGATGCACGCTATAGGCCGTTTTCGCAGCCCCTGATCCCCGCTATGGTTGTGACGAGGCTACACCGTGAAACACCGGACACTATTTGCGCAACGGGTCAGAAAACTCAGAAAGGCGGCGAAACTCAGTCTCGAAAATGCTGCGGAGCGCGGCAATATTACCGGAAACTTCTGGGGGGATGTAGAACGTGGCAACAAAGTGCCGAGCCTGGACACGATAGTCGCAATGGCCAGAGGTCTTGCCCTGCCTCCGAGCTTTCTCTTGCTCTTGGAAAGGGAAGAAGACCCACGAGATATCCGCAAGCGCATTGATTCTCTTCTCACCAAGTGCAACCCGCAACAACTTGAAATGGTTCACCGCATTATCAAGGTTCTCCTCGAACCCTGACACCGCAGTTACGATTCTCCTGCTTAGACGGCAGTGAGTCAGTTCCTGGTGTGCCCGTCACTTGCCCACGATTCGACGTAAACGGCTTCCAACACCTCTGCTTTCAAGATGGGATGTCGGGTTGAGGTGCCAAGTTGTAGCATCTAGACGGGAACTTTTGCAGTCTACGAGGTGCGTTATTCCAGAAGTTCAGCCAGCCAATCATATCGAGGCGGGCCTGAGGGGCATTCAATTGCCGCCGCTGGTGCGCCCGCCAGTCGGCCCTTTCGACGACCCAACGGAGGTGCTCGTGCTTTGGGGGATCCGGAACTATGCATATTCCTCCATTGCGCATATTAGGACGGTTCTGGCAGGTCTGATGGATTTGGCGGCAACCGGAAATCAGCCGACCATTTTCATCGTTTGCCGCCATATATTTGAATGGACGATGCATAGCTGCTATATGGTGGAGCGGCTCACAGTGGATATGCAGAACGCTGATTGGAGGAGTGCGTGGGATCTCGTCCTGGAGGTGGATACTGGGAATAATTGGGTAAAGACACATGGCTCGAAGTACTTCGATTTTGTGGACCCTGACGACGTGCCAAACTCATTGCGAATCAAAAAGCTCGTCAAAGCTTATGAGCGGCATCAAACGGCCACGCCAGGTCATGAAGATGTTCAGGATAGTTATGGATATCTGAGCGAACACGCTCATGCGAATGGAGTGTGTTTCCTGTCATACCGCAAGATTCGCGGATCAGAAGTAAGTTTTATCGAAGCGCCCAGAGTGCACGGGTTCCCAGGCGTCCTCCACTCGTCCATCATAGAATGGGTAATGTTCACCTACAACCTTCTGCGCCTTGGGAAGGAAGAAGCAGTGCGTCTTCAGCTTCTAAAGATTATCAATTCGTTAGCGGACATAGCGCGACAGACAAAGCTCTAGCGAAGGATCCGCTCCATTTGTGTTCACCAAAATCCCTTAGCTGCTTGGGTTGTCGGCAACCCTTACCTTGCCGGATTATGGAAGGGTTGCCCGTGATCCGGCCGGAATTCGCGGCTAACGCGAGCGAAGCTTCCAACCTTTCACAACGAACCTCGGGACATCAGTTTGTGAGGCCACGTTTAGGTTTCCATCGGTCTAGAGTACTTGGAAGATCCACAAGATTTCGGAGGAGCGCTGTGTACATTTGCTCACCGAGGCCAGCCGAATTGAGTACATGGTAGAAAGCTTTATCAGGCACCACGACGTCGCAGTACGGGACCGCCAGAGACATGGCGTCGATGTCGTAAATGTCGTTAGCGGTCCACACCTTGTCCGCGTTTCTGTGCCACGCAGTCTTCAATTCGATCGAGACTTCGGTACTCGGCATCGCGCGAACGAACGCGCGAGCCGATTGTTGATCCGAAATTACATCTGTGAGCGCAAGCCCCCGCTCTGCCAGAGCGCGCGGCAGGATATTCTGGAATTCGATTTCCAACTCGCGCACTGACACAACATCGCGTAACCGACCCCGCCGCCATCGCTCCTCGCCGTTGAGTCGAAGAGTCTGATCTCGCTCTTCGGCAGCTCGCCTCTCTGTCACTTGCATGACAGCCTCAGGATTCCAGCCTAGCGCAACCATGTTCTCGACTTCATTGTTGTCAGTAGGACCTCGAAGTATGGATCGTTCCATATCCAGATTCGCCTGAGCAACGAAATCATCAAACACCTTTGCCCCGATACGCTCTCGCACGCTGTCGGTTTCGTCCCCGGAAGGTCCCATGATCTTCAATCCGCTCTGCAGGCCGAAAGCGTGCCGGACTCCTCGTCCGATGAGGGGGATCATTGGCAAGAGACTAGGCGCTTTTGCGCACCGGTCAAGCATTGCCATGAGTTCACACTCCATAACGACCACGCGGCTGACAAGCGTTGCGAAACCAGTCAATTCCTCCATCACGTTGGCGATTTCTCGGCGTTGCGCGGGATCCTTTATCTTGAGCATCTCACCGTAGTGAGTGCCCGACAGGACGAACATCGCGGTACCCGCTGACCGAGCTGCGCGGCACGCCTCAAGTGTTTCCACGAAAGAACTGCCCTTTGAATGGCCGACCGACGCCTGCGCTAGAGATATCCAATGGTTGAGGTCAAGATAAACGACGTTCACATTGTCCGATGGCAACTCCAACAACCGAGGCCAGACAAGGGCAGGCGGTTCATCTTTCACGTAGTGTCCGTTCTGACGCACTACCTAACTATAGCTATAGCTTCCATGCCCAACAATATTCATTCCACTTTTATGTGACCAGCAAGTCGAGAAATTCCTCGCCCTGCTACAACTCTCGAATGGTCGGCTACCTGGAAGTGACCCATTGCCGTTTAGACGCCTTCTTGACCCATCGAATGCAGGCGCGTAGTATCGGCCCGAACTGTAGCGGTTTCTGAAAGTTTTCGGCACAAGCGCGCACTTCATCGCCGATCTGCAATGATCGCGCTGACGAACGCAGTTCCCCGGAAATGCAATGCGTCAAGTTGACTCACTCCGCCGAGAATCCCCCCCTAAATGGGCGGCCTACCCTTACTGGCAGGTCATTCCCATAGTTCTTTGCGCTGTGTTGCTCGCTGTGGTTCTAGCAGTATTCAGGGCCAAGCTTCGGGCACTCGACGTATTCTCCGCCTTCTTGCTTTTCGGAGCCGCTGTTCTCTCCATTCTGATTGTCCTCTACACCAGATCTTTGCGGCGCGCCCAAGAAGTACAGCTCGACACCGAAGAACGGCTCCAGCAGATGGCAGACAACATTCAGGAAATCTTCTGGATGATTGACGCGGAGACCAAGAAGGCCCTTTACGTCAATGAAGCTTTCGAGACGATTACCGGACGTTCGTGCCAGAGTCTGGTGGAAAATCCGTCTTCGTACGAAGACCTCATCCATCCTGAAGACCGAGTTCATGTGCTTGCAAAGCTTGGAGAGGCTGTGCAGACAGGGCACTTCAATGAAAGATTTCGGATCGTGTGCACCCGCGGCGAAGTGCGCTGGGTCAGGGTGCACGGGTTTCCGGTACGGGATCGCACCGGCAGAATCCACCGTCTTGTCGGCACGGCTCAGGAAATCACTGCACAGAAGGAAGCGGAGGAAAAGATTGCCGAGCACCTGGCCGCAGCCGAGTCTGCAAGGGCGGAATCCGATGCTCTAAACAAGGCCACTCTCGCGCTGACTGCAGATCTTCGGATGGACTTTGTTCTGGACACTCTGCTTCAGTCCTTGTTGGAGCTAGTTCCATGCGAGTGCGCACGGGTACTCCTCTTGGAGGGCGACACGCGGCTTCTTGTGGCACGAGAAAAACTGCGTCACGAGACCCCCAAGAAAGCGCCGGAATATCCACTGACTCTCGACGCAGCAGACTCTCCGTTCCTATTGCACATATTAACGGCCCAGAACAGCGTCTTGCTTTCCGATACCAAACACGAGAAAGAATGGCCCAGCTTCAAGGGCCATACCGACATCCGATCATGGCTTTGCGTCCCGTTGGTTGCGTCCCAGCAGACCTTGGGACTGCTTTCAGTGGGCCACACCCAGCCAAACACCTTCACTCAAGACCACCTTCGGCGGACACAGTTATTAGCGATACCCGCCGCTGCAGCGATCCAGAATTCTCGCCTCTACGAGCGTGCTGACATCTATGGGTCTGAACTTCAGCGGCGTCTGACGGATCTTCGCCAAACGGAGAAAGCGCTGGAGCAGTCAGAGGAGGGACGCAGGGTGTCCGAGGACAAGTTTCAAAAGGTCTTTCGTTCCAGTCCGATCCCGTTTTCCATCACGACAGTCAATGAGGGGCGATTCGTAGATGTGAATGTCGCATTCGAGCGACGATACGGCTACTCCCGTGCAGAAGTGATTGGCCGTACAGTTGGCGAAATTGGAATTTGGGAAGACCCAAAGGATCGAGCCTTGATGATCGCGCAACTCCAGCAACGGGGGCCGATTCGCAACGTCATCACCCGGCTTCGGACCAAGTCCGGCGAAGTCAAGACCACGGCGTATTCCGCAGACAAGATCCAATTCGAGGGCCAGTCCTGCATTCTTGCTGTTTCAGAAGATCTTCCCAACGACGACAAATGCTCGAATAACTGACCGTTCCGAAGCGCCGTGGTCCTTCGTCACGAACCTCTAGGTCCAGCCTTTTCCTAGCTGTTGTCCCGAATCCGGGCCACCAAACAGAAAAACAATCGTTCCTGTACGGAAATCGATCAGAATGTGCTCTCCCTCGTGGGACGAAGCGCGAGGTGTCAACCGCCTGAGGTTTTGAGCAATGTTCTCCAACCTCGAAGTCCGTCACCTGCACGCAGTCATTGTCTTGGCCGAAGAGCGGAACTTCACGCGGGCCGCGGACAGATTGCACATCACCCAGCCTGCGCTCAGCAAACAGATTACCGACCTCGAAGAAGAGCATCGATTTCACCTCTTCACTCGCGATAAGCGACGGGTTGTGGAACTCACGGATGCCGGGCGTGTCTTCGTCGAAGAGGCTCGCTCTTCGCTCTTGCATATGGAGCGGGCTGTTCATCTCGGACGTGCCGCTCATCAGGGCTGCGATAGCGTTTTGATGATTGGGCATTCACCCTATGCCGATCACGCCTGGATTGCCGCAATGCTGGCGATCCGTCTTCCTTTATATCCGAGGCTTCGAATCCGACTAATGACTGAGTTCGCAATGGAGTCCCTCCGGGGCGTCCTTGTAGGCGAACTGAGCCTCGCACTCGTGACGGCGCCGCCCCAAGACGTTCAGATCACGGCTGTACCATTCGCTCGGGCTCCACTGTACGCTGCTCTTCTCGAAACCCACCCGGCTGCTCACAAAGAGCGATTGGTTCTCCAGGATCTGGCAAAGGACGAGTGGATTCTGTTTGCGAAACGGGTTCATCCACTTGTGCATGAGGCGATCATGGATGCAGCACGACGTGAATCGATTGTCCCCAAGCACGCTCACGATATCATTACGCCACAGCAGGCGGTCGAGCTCGTGTCAGAGCATGTAGGCGTCGCCATCCTGACGAAACCTACGGCCCGAAGCCTTCATGCTGACGGCGTAGTAGTAAAGCCGCTCTCCGATACGTCATTGTGGTTCGAAACATCGGTGATCATGAGAGCCAGCGATGATTCTCGGCTGGTCAACGAATTCGTCCGATCGTTCCTCCGCAAATATGCGCCCCAGCGCCTGCTACCAAAGCAAATGGAATTGTGGCTGTCCGCCTGAGTTGTCAGCTTGAAAACAACAATGGAGACGGCCCCACTTGACTGTTTTATAGTCCAAGAATTTCGATGACCCCGCTTTCCGGCACGCATCAGGTCAGCCAGAACTATAATTAAAGCGAAAGTCAGAAGTTGAGGAGCCGTCTTCATGGCCAGCAAGAAAGTGCTAGGAACGATCGCCTCAAGAATAGCCGATTACCGTAAAGGCGAGATCAGCGCCCCTGATGCAGATCATGTCAACTCCTGGATATCGCAGTTTGACCCTGAGGTTCAGGATTCCATCTTGCGGGAAGTCGACCACGTGCTCGAACGGACATATGTAACGCGACCCGAAGTGAACAATTTCCTGAAGGAGCTTTCCAGTCATAAGGAGCTCACGAAAGGCAATCCTAAGAAGTTCTGGAAAGAAACAAGCATCCTCAATATCCAGCAATCTGGGTCGAGTCAGAAAGAAATGCTTCAAGTCTTTGGGGAGATCCTTGAGAAGGAACATGGGGTGGGCATCGACGCCGGGCCGGAAAACAGCAATGTGGCAGTCTACATCGACGATGTCGTTTTTAGCGGAGGGCACGTTCGGGGAGATCTCGTTGAATGGGTGAAACAAAAGGCTCCAAAGAAGGTCCTCATCTACATTATTGTCATGGCGTACCACTTGGGTGGCCAGTGGTTTGCAGAGCAGGAGATCGCGAAAGCGGCGAAAAGTGTCGGCAAGGACGTGAAGGTGCAGTGGTGTCGCATACACGAGTTTGAAGATCGAAAGGCCTACCTCCACGAAAGCGATGTGCTCCGCCCTGTTCAAATTCCTGACCACAAACTAACGAAGGCCTACGCTAAGGGGCTAGCTGATCAAGGTTTCCCCCCGATCCTCCGAAGACCCGGTGATATTGGGCGTGCAAAGCTCTATTCGGGGGAGGCGGGGAGAAATATACTTGAGCAGCAGTTTCTGATCAAGGGCACCGAGATCAGGCAACAATCCCCATTTCTAAATCAATACCAGCGTCCGCTGGGTAACATGGTGTTGAGAACTTTGGGTTTCGGTGCAATGATCGTGACCTTTCGGAACTGCGCTAATAACTGTCCACTGGCTTTATGGGCGGGCGATCCGTGGTATCCATTGTTTCCGCGAAAGACGAACCGATGAACGGGCCCTTGGAGCAGCGCACGTATACACCCGCTGAGGTCGTCGTTTTTCGGAAGACGAACGAGACCTTTGGCGGGTTGTCCAACATGGCACCCGGTTTTCCCGTGATCGTTAATCAGGTTAGGTTCATGACGAGTGAAGCCCTGTACCAGTGCTGCCGCTATCCGGATGCACCCGAAGTTCAAAAACTGATCGCATCCCAGTCCAGTCCGATGACGGCCAAGATGAAAAGCAAGAGGTACCGTGATGCTACTCGTGCCGATTGGGACAACATAAGGGTTCGGGTGATGCGCTGGTGCCTTAGAGTGAAGCTCGCTGAGAATCTGACCACATTCGGACAATTGCTCCTTTCGACAGGTGACAAACCAATCGTCGAGCATTCCGCGAAGGATCAATTCTGGGGAGCAAAGGCGCAAGATGGAGAGGCCTTAACAGGGGTCAATGTATTGGGACGATTACTGATGGAGTTGCGCGAGCAATTGCGATCATCGCCAAACGATTTTCAGGAGATACCGCCCCCACAAGTACCGAATTTCCTCTTGTTCGGCCGACCTGTCGGAGTGATCACCGCGCGAGACGCCCAGCCTAACAGTCCAGGAGCCAGCAATGGACATTCGGATCAAGAACTTCCCCGTCGTAAAGTCGAGATCTCTGGAACCCTTGGTCGAACCGATTGGGACAACCTGATGCAATTGCTGGCGGCATCGAAGTTATCGCCGGATAAGGCGTTACTCAACATTGAACTGCTCTTCTCTCCTGAGGCTGCCGACAATCCGAGAATGAACATGTTGGCTGAAATGGCCCGGAGGTTTGGAATCCACTTTAGGGTTTTGTAGGCCCTACGAGAGTTACGAGGTTGTCTCTTGTGCAAATTCGCCTACCTGCATTGCGGTGAGGATTCCTGCCCTGATCCTGAGCGGACGCTTGCGGCCTTCGTCCACGTGAGAATGGTACTATTTCGCCTTTGTTCGCCTAGGTGCTGGTCGCGGTCCGGGAAAGTGGTGGCGTCTCCCTCAATAGCCCGGCCAGCGAGCACTTCTGTTTTTCCAAACGGGCAGCCTATGCCGCCTCTCGCCGGCGTTGCCCTCCGCCAGTGTCATTTCGCTCCAGCGTTTCCACTCTTCGCGTATCCCGACGCCACTTGCAGAAGCCGATCCTGGACCTTACGACCGTTTCATCGTCAGGTTGATCTTTCTGGACGTTTGGCTTGCTCTTCATGAGAATAAAAGGCGAACCACTAGCTTTCCTTATGGACCAAGAGTCGGAAGTCGCGTTATCTTGGCGAGCTTTTACGTTCGGACGGCATCACGTACTGCCATTTCTCCACGGGGCTGAGTCCTCGATCTCTGCCGCGCGGGGAAGAGAATCATAGAGTCGGCCTGAAGTGGTGTAGGATACAAAGTCGCGTGAACGAAACAGTCAAGGCACTTATCCCGGCCGTCGTCGCATATGTCGCGGAGACGGGCGGCTACGTCACAAAAACCAAGCTGCTCAAGCTTCTATACCTCATCGACGTCGAATTTTATCGGTTCCACAGGCAGACCTTTACCGGCTTCGACTGGAAGTTCTTCCATCTGGGTCCTTGGTCGGCCGAATTTGATCCGCTCATCAATAATCTTGTGGCCTCCGGCACACTGATCGAACGCACTGGCACAAAGCCAGAATACGAGACGAAGTTCTACCATGTCGCAGAGCCACATGATCTCGGCACGCTCTTCAAGTCCGCAACGGACGAATTCGCCTTAAGGGGCGTATTGAGGACATGGGCAGAATCATCGACCGGAGAGATATTGGACCATGTGTACTTTCGCACAGAACCAATGGAGCGCGGTGTGCGGAATGAGCGGCTCGACTTTAGCAGTATTTCCGAAGGACCAGCGGAGCGATACGTCCGGCCCTCTTCAGGTATTCCACCAAAGGAGATCAAGAAATTACGCGCAAAATTCCAAAGCCAGAGCAAGGAAATCGCCCGACGCGCGGCCTTCGCGTACACGCCGCCTCGCTACGATGAGGAATTTAGGAAAGGCATTGATAAGCTGGAGTCGGCTGAAAACTAATGTTCATCGACGAGTGGTTCGAGAGCGACTACTTCCAAACTCTGCCGCTCAGCTTCCGCTCTCCCGCTAGCTTTAGATTCGGACAGATTTTCCTTACCCACGCATACTATCCACACGAGAATCTAGAGTTGTGGAGACCGATACCAGAACCTGGAGAACCAACCAAAACGGTGGCCTCCAAATTCCAGCTCATTGCAGCCCCTAGAGATGCCTTTCAGCGTGGACTGCCACTCCATGCGCCAAAGCTCGAAACAAATGAAGAATTCATCGCATTGAGGGCAAAGTTACGACCGGTCATCTTGATACAGCCAGAGTCGCCAATCGGTTTCGATAATCGCGGCTATCCGGGGAGAGTTGACAGACACAGGTGCCTCGTCGCACAAGTCTTCGGACTAACCGACGCGAAGACTGGGCGAGTGGAATTTTCATCCGTCTTTGTCGAACGCATTCGGAAGATGGAATACCCGCAGCTTTTTTTCTTACCAAAACAGCCAGGTGTTTTCCAGGTGGACAGCGTCTTGAGGCTGGATGAACTACAGTCCGTCTTCACACCGCACTTGGATCCTTACCAGTTTGCCCTGGGTGACGAGGCCGCCGACATTCTCAAGTTGCAGTTCCAGTTCCTCTGGACAGGCTTTGGGCCAAGTAAGTACACCGAGCTGAGGGAGCTTGTCTTAAACGGCTAGCTGCAGTTTGATCGGGACACTGTGAACTCGTTTCGCTGTGGAAATGAAGTGTTGGTCTGAACACGCAGAACACGTTTCACAACGCCGTCATACCCCCAAGTCAATCCTGCCGGAGAACGGCATTTGTGGCGAACTCCGTTCTTGTTGTAGAAAATTCGATTCAAAACACCGCTACCCCACCCCTCTCGGGCCGGACGACTCAGGACGGTCATGAAGGGTGAATACCTAAACCGTGTCTGTTTCGCCACTGCGATCTTTTGCTCCGAGGTCTCTGAATGGGGACACTTCACAAATCTGCCACTTACCCCTCCGACCACCCAAGCGCTTTCGCACACGCTTCGGCGCAATGCGCGTGTGTCCTGTCCGTGAACCATCTGTCCTCTCCACGTGACTGCCTCCTACCCTCTCGCCGCATCTCTCCGCGCCGTCTTCGTCACGATGTGCCTCCTTCCGTGACCCACTGACGGACGGGTTCGGAGTCAACCTAACAGCGGCAGGCTAACGTCAAGGCACTTTGCGCGGCATAAACGATGATTCCCTACGGGCTGCCCCTCATTTATTCCACGTTTGCCTGTGACGCCCCCCCCTTCCGTGCGGCTGTTCCTGTTGCCTCTCTCGCCCCCGCCGTGGGGTCACATCAAGAAAAGAGGCAAACACATGACGACGAAGACTCTCAGCAAAAGCGACCTCGCGCAGTTCACCGGCAGCGAAAGCTGGTATCGGCACGGGATCAACCGCAACGTTCTCTACACTGACGGCGCGCAGCACGTTGCCGAGCACGGTGAGGCATATTGGCTTCTGGACGAAATCGCCACCATTCAGCCCTACAACAGGGCTGTTGCCGCCGAGGAATTCCAAGTCTGGAAGCTCGGCGTACGCCCCGACCGAACCGCTACGCTTACATGCGATGATGGCAACGGCAAGATCGTGTTCACCAAGGAGATCGAGCACACAGATTTTCCACTGGATGAAATCACACTCTATTTCGTCAACAGGGTAATCCACTTGCCGAGCGAGTACTGAGCAAATCGAAACCCGCGCTGGCCTTCTCACGGCGCGGGTTTTTCTTGCGTCTCCTGAGCAGTCCAATAAATCCCCCATCAGAACTCCCTCAACTCCGGCACCGAAGAAGCCTATGCGGGTGGCTGCGGCGTCTAGGACGCTCTGGATCATTAAAGAGCGACATCGTGTGTGCATTTCATCGGGGATCAGGTTGAAGAGCCAGACGCCGACCAGCAGCGCATCGTTTTCGGGCATGTCTCCCGCCGGTGTTAGCATAGTCTGTTCGGGCGGATTGGGGTGACTCCAATTTCGCAGGCGAGCCCGACGTTTCGGTATGGAACTGTGCCCTTGAGGTGAAAGCAGAGGAATGCCTACGATTGATCAGTTGTCAAAGCTGTTCAAAGCCATAGCAAGCAAGGACTTCTTGTCCTCGGAGCAGCTCGCACGGCAAATAGCGGCTGAGGAAGAAAAGAAAGGACACCGGACGGCGGCGCAGCTACTCAAAGGATCTCTAGTGACTAATGGCGCTAAGCCAGCCGTGGACGGCTACCCTGCGCCCGACGCAGTTGCATCGCCGGCATTCCTGATGGGGGCACTATCCAGACAACCCTCTTCCGTAACGCTCAGAGATGTTCGTATGGGGAAGAGTCAACGTGCCAGCTTGGAGGAACTGGTCAAGGAATTCGAGCAGCAGGCTTTCCTGAAGGTTCGGGGAGTGCACCGCCGTACCAAGCTGATTTTGCATGGTCCACCGGGCTGTGGAAAGAGCATGGCTGCCCGAGCATTGGCAAATGAGATGAAGCTCCCTCTCTTCGTGGTTCGTTTTGATTCCGTGATCGGCGCATACTTGGGACAAACAGCGATCAATTTGAGGCAGCTATTTCACTTCGCTGAAGTCAACCAGTGCGTGTTGCTTTTTGACGAGATTGACGCGCTGGGGAAGCGTCGTGGAAGCCTCACAGATGTCGGTGAACTAGATCGTGTCGTTATAGCGTTGATGCAGGAGTTGGAGCTGTCGGAGCTTCAAGGCTTCATTGTGGCCACGTCTAACCTGCCGACTACCCTAGATTCCGCCTTGTGGCGAAGATTTCACCTTTCCGTTGAATTGCCGCGCCCAAGCAAGCGCGACGTCCTTGAGTTCGCGCGGGCGAAGGCGAGAACATTCAAGATTTCTATGTCGGAACCGCTTCAGCGGCGAGTGGCGGCTCTGAGGAACTATGCCGACGCCGAAGTAGCCGTGGAGAACGAAGCTCGCCGGTTAGCTCTTTCTAGCCTGTGATAACCAATGGCGACTCAATCCAAAGTGGTCGCGCGAACTTACTATCTGAACGAGCAACACGAGCTCTCGCGATCAGAGCAACCTGGCGGCGGACGGATACCTCAATATGTCGGTATCGACTGGGCTGCTAAAGGGAAACAGATCGAGTCCGCGTTGAATACGGTGAAGGCCCAAATCTCAGCGTCCACAGATCCGCTCCGCGAAGGTCACTATTTCGTGCTCGCGAAGCCTGTTAGCCAAGTCAAAAAGAAGTCACAAAATAAGAGAACGGCGCCGCATGGAACGGTTCAGGAGGAAATCGAGTTCGCTGGAGACGATTCACGGGTCTTCCGCCGCCTAGGTATCGATTTAGTGGAGGTAACGGCCGAGGGAGACGCAATTGTTCATATGCGCCCCGAGCGTCTGGATCAGCTAGTTATGACCGCTCAGACGCTCGATGAAGTTGGCGCAAGGGAGAAAGCCAGATGGGTGGGCCTCGATGCGTTTGGTTTGATCCCACCACAACTACGTGTCGATGACAACTGGCTGAGCTCGCTGAAGGCGCACACAACGACGGACGCAGTCGTCGAATTTCAGCCGTTCTTGGCGCGGGCCGAGATCGATATCTTACTGCGGGCGCTTGCGAGTCTACTGAAACCTGAGCGGAAGGAGGCGTTCACCGGAATAGGAACAGATTTTTCGGGCCGCCATTGGTTGAAAGGGAAAATCACACCGGAAACCCTTCGGGGCATCGCCCATGCGTTCTACTCCGTTCAGACACTCCACTCTCCTTTGCTTTCGCTCGTGGCGCTCGCAAAAGGCCCTAGTCGAGCTAAGCCTGCTATGGCAACATCTGTCTATGAGAGACAGGAAGATGTCTCTGCTCTGCCGACTGTGGCGGTTTTGGATACGGGTGTACCCAGCGATCATTCCATACTGAAGAAGTTTCGGCGGGGATCCTACGTCTCTCCGGACTCATATGGTCAGCCCGTCGGCGACCATGGAACCTTTGTGGCATCCCGAGTCGTCTTCGGCGATCCGGACTTCGGGAACAACCCGCCCTCGTCCACTCCCGCAGCCGGTTGCCAATACTACGACGCCCTCGTTGCCACAAGCCTGTCGGAAATCGACGACAAGAGTGTCTCCCGCGCGATTGACACCGTCGTCGGCACGGCACCCGACATTCGAGTCTTCAACTTGAGTTTCGATACTGCACCACTCGATCAGCTGGACTTCGCGAAACGTCGCGAGAATCTCCTACTTGTTCAGGATTTGGACAACCAAATCTTTCGTCACGACGTGCTAGTCGTCGTTGCTGCCGGCAACTCACCTGCTGGTGTTCAACCGGCGAATCCATACCCGACGCATTACGATGATCCCCAATGGCAACTCGGCGCTTGGGCTCGAAGTTTCAATTCATTGACATGCGGTTCTCTTGTCGCGCGGCTCTCACCCGGCGGATTGGCAAATCTCGGTTGGCCGAGCCCTTTCACAAGAGTTGGGCCGGGGCTCTGTCAGTCTGTAAAGCCAGACTTTGCAGCCCACGGTGGGAACACCGACGGCACCCTAACCCGTGCTCCAGGAATGGGTGTCTGGGGATTGACGAGCGGCGGACAATGGGAGGATAAGATCGGAACTTCTTTCGCTGCGCCACTGCTGGCTCGCGAGGCTGCATTCGCTATGCAAGCCCTTCAAAAGGTTTGTCAACAGGGCGCTAAACCGTACGCCACAACGGTCAAGGCTTTTCTCGCGTTGACGGCAGTTCCATCAGTCGTGACCGGATTGGTTTCAACGCTCGCGGAACGCGCGCTCGGTAGAGGTCTAGCGAGCTCGACAAGAATCGAAAAGGCTAGTTCGAGATCTGCGGTTCTGATCTGGCAAGGAATGCTTGGGGCACCAGGAGAAATCGCCCGAGTTAAGGTGCCGATCCCGAAAGAATGGTATGAGAAAGCCAGGAAACCGTGCCTCAGACTCGTAGTCTGCTGGGATCCACCAGTCAACGCCGCGGCAAACGACTTATGGGCTACGCGAAAGGTTGCCGCTCACTTCAAACCGAGCTTAAGTTCTTTATCCCTCCATGGTACGCGGGGGGGCCACCATAGTTATCCGGCCATCGACCGTTCGTACGATTTGAAAAAACTGCCGAAGGACGCGATCCTGAACGGGGATGACTGGCTCTTGGAACTTAGCTACGATCAAATCGCGGACTACTATCCCGGCATGGAATTCTCTCCCCAGCAACGCGTTGCGTTCGCGGCGGAACTCTACGATGACGCCGAGGAGCCGTTGAGCCCGCACGGGTTTCTTCAAGCTCTGCCGAGTGCCGTAACGATGTCCCGGTTGAGCATCCCGCCGCAAGGAGTGAAGACGCCCGTTGTGATCAGGCCTCTTGGCTAGTCGGGGGAGCCAGGCGGGCGACCCGGACGGTCGTCATCATCCAATCTCAGCAGCTTCAACTGTTACATACGACATTTAACGATTTTGAGCCCGGTCAAGATTCAAAGTCAGGACCCCCTGGACTCTGCCATCTGTGGTCACGATTTTGGAAGAACTGAATGCTACTGAGCCGGGCAAGAACGAACCCAGCGTCTACGAGAAACGCGGGATCATAATTCTGGAACATCAAAGGTCAGGCAAAGGCGGGACACTACGCCGCTATATTTTTGCCCGCAAGTAGTTTGACGATAACGGCACCCGCCGCGACCAGCCCCAAGATCTGCATGGATTTACTTTCAGCCTTACCATTGAATGCAAAAGAAGCGAAGTGCTCACAGTTTTGAGCGAAGAGATTGTAGTGCTGGCCCAGGCCGGTTTCCACCCTTGCCAAGATCTGTTCAACATGGGCAGGCGAAGAAGCACGTTGAACCAAGACCACCGGACGACCTTCCGAGAACTGATCCCAATCAGATACCGTGATGCCCCCAGCCTTCACATTGTTGGCGATCTCCACGGACCCCACGCCCCATGTGGCGAACATCATGCGGAACACAATGCCGTGATGCCAGACCCCTGAGCGTGACCAGACACGCACCCAATCACCTAACATAATCGGCACACCTGTTGAATATGTGGGCGTCTGTCACTCCTTTACCTTCTTAATTTGATGGATCGGGCAGGTGCTTAGGATGCTGGACGGGCGGTTTTATTTTTATCTAGTCTGTCCGTAAACGCCATCAATCTTCCGCATAATCCTGTCCGCCCACTGAACCGCAGCCGCAACCAAGGATTCCGTCCGTGGGCTTGAGCGACTGTCAAACAGATCGTCGGTAGTCTTGAGAAGAAGGTGGAGAGCGGGACGAACCAGACGGCCCGCCTCGATCATGTACCAGACAATTAGTTAGGCGTCTTGGCGATCATCATAATTTCAGCCACGGATATCTCTGCTCTGGATGGACAAACTCACCGATGCAATCTGGCAGATCAGAAAGCGGATCAAGAAACTCGGCATATTCGCTTGTCCAGTCCACAACCTGCTGAATGTCACGCTTTTCCTCATCGGACAATTCCAGTTGACCGGCGCATTCTGCTAGCTCTTTCACAAAGGTTCGCACGCACTGGGCTTCTTCCCAATTGCGCATGAGCCCGGTGACGAACTCAGCCTTTCGTTTGTGCTCTTCTGCTTTCCGTCCTCTCTCTTCCTGCTGCTTCCGTTCCTCCTCCCACTGCCGCTCGCGTTCCTCAGTGTCTTGCCTGTCTTTCTTGATCGCGGCCCCCGCAACCTTGAGGCCAACCACGAAATCTCCGATGCAATCCTCCAATCGTTGACGTTTTCCATCTGACCAAGTACCTCGGATGGGACCCATGAAATAGGGCAGGTTGTCCACGCGAAACTGCAACTTGCCGGTGAGCTTGTAATCCCATTTGGGAGCCATCCAAGGATGCTTTTCTTCCGTAGGAGTCAGGACGTGCCGCAGGCTTTCTGTTACCTCCAGCAGACAAAACCTGACTGTCTCCCCGTCAACACCCAATGTCAAGGTCGCCTCTTCCTCCTTTGGCCACGAGACCGATTGCCCTCTTTCTTCAAGCGCCAGAAAAAGTGCGTTCATGATCCGCAGGGCGCGAGGCAGCTGTTCGCGCGAAACAAGAAGGTGGGACGCGACTCCCTTCCTGGGCACAACCAACCTCTTGTTGCTGTCTTTCCCATGTGCCAGCAGCTTTTCCGTTCTCACGACGAGACCGTGGGAGAGTTCGCTGGGAATCGCTATTTTAGGGGACGGTTCAGCCGCCAAAGCTGCAAGATCAGGCTTCAAACGCTCTCGGGCATAAATGTCCAGAGTTTCAGGGCCATTCTTGGCCGGGTGTAATGGAGGACGCGCGACCTTGTGACCCGTCTCCGTTCTTCGCCAATACCCAACTGGAGGAACAGGAATATCGTGCTTGCGACAAATTTTCGCCAGACCGGCATCGGATACGCCGAATTCCTTGGCAAGCGTCCGCATCGGTGTGGCCCACACCTTCTCGTATAATTCCGCCCGCGTCAGGCGAATTCGGGTTTGTGTCATTGCTCTTTTTTGGAGTTGATTTCTGCTCTGATTTGCAACTGTTGACCTTGAAGCATCAATCTCTCAGAAAATAACCGGGCGCATCCCGGATGGAACCCGGATTCCACGCAGCGGGCAGAATGGGGGAGAACCAGCGCACAGGGTCTCCCGCTATCAAGGTATACGGATGGACTTAACGAAGAGTACCAGGCCGCTTGCGCGGCCTCGCCGCCGCAGCTACCGGATCGTACTCGATCTTTTGCAGAAGACGTTCGGCGAGTGAAGGCGCAAAACACGGGAATGTGCTTCTGAAGCTGCTGCCAGCGAAGACGCCACAGCGATGAAAAGTCTCTCGTGTTTCTCTCGTGTTAGCTCACGACTCAACCGCGGTCCGCACGAATACTGGGGCTGAAAGACGCATTTGACGCGCCTCCATGAGTGTAAGCTGTTGATAATGTGGGAAGATTTGCAAATTACGAATCGGCTGCTCTACCAACTGAGCTACGTCGGCCTGGTTTCGATTCTAAAACCCGTCTGCGATTCCTGCAATCAGGCTGGGTGTGCGCGGAGGCATCGACGCGCATGGGAGGCGTCTACACCAACGATCCCCGAATGTAATTTAGCAATCGGCGGGGTTAAACTTGAGGCATGGGCGAGATGGGACGGATTCTGGTGATCCTTGGTGTTGCCCTGGTGGTGATTGGGGGCATCGTCATGTTGCTGGGGCGGGCGGGGTTGCCGCTTGGACGGCTGCCGGGGGACATTGTGTACCACGGCAAGAACATGACTTTTTATTTTCCGCTGGCGAGTTGCATTCTAATTAGTATCGTGCTTTCTATGGTTCTCTTTTTAATTGGTCGGCTGACGCGGTAGTGCGTCGTCCGGCAAGTTCGCGGCATGCGTGATTGTCATTCCTGAGTGAAGCGAAGGATCTGCTTTCTTGTGTGTATGAGACAGCAGGTCCTTCGCTTCGCTCAGGATGACAATATGGGTATATGCCACAAGGTAAACTTCGTAAGTGAACTTCTTGCCTGAAACTTCATGGAGATGGCGGACCAACTCGGGTTCCAGTTTCGTCCTCCGGAGCGGCGCATTTGGACGGTGCGGGCGCTGGTCTCCGCAGTGCGGTCGCATATCGAGCGCGAGTATTCGGATTGCTGGGTGGAAGGCGAAATTTCTAACCTTCGCATTCCCGATTCCGGGCACTTGTATTTCACGCTGAAGGAAGAAAGCGCGCAGATTCGCGTGGTGATGTTCCGCTCGTCGGCGAAGCTGCTGCGGTTTCGCCCGGAGAACGGATTGCACATCACGGTTCGCGGGCGCATCACCGTGTATGAAGATCGCGGGGAGCTGCAAATCTCCGCTGAATTCATGGAGCCGCAGGGCGCGGGCGCGCTGCAGTTGGCGTTCGAACAATTGAAGGCGAGATTGCAGGCGGAGGGATTGTTCGAGGCGTCGCGAAAAAAGCCGCTTCCGCCGTTGCCGCAAAGAATCGGCATCATCACTTCACCGCAGGGGGCGGCGCTGCGGGACATCCTGAACATTCTGGCGCGCAGGCATCACTCGGCGAATGTGCTGATCTATCCGGCGCAGGTGCAGGGAGACGCGGCGCCGAGCGAGGTGATGGCCGGGTTGCGATGCTTCCATCAGGACTTCGGTCGCGGCGGCGCGGTCGAGGTCATCATCATTGCTCGTGGCGGAGGCTCGGCGGAAGACCTGGCCGCGTTTAATCATGAGGGCCTGGCGCGAGCGGTCGCGGATTCGAAGATTCCAGTGATTTCGGCGATTGGGCACGAGACGGATTTCACGATCGTGGATTTTGTCGCCGATTTGCGCGCGCCTACGCCATCAGCGGCGGCGGAATTGGTGATCCGGTCGCGACAGGAGATCGAAGCGCAGGCCGAGGATTTATATCGGCGACTGGAGCGCGCATTGCGGTACCGGCTGCTGATGGCGCGTCAGGAACTGACCGAGCGCGCCCAACACGGAGCGTTTGCGCGCATGATGGACGGCATCCACCGGCGACAGCAGACGCTGGATGAACAGCGCTTCCGGCTGGAGAAGGCGGAGCGGCAACTTCTGGAGCGATGTCACCGGCGCTGCGACAATGTTTCCGCGGCCGTCCGGCACTATGACGCGCGACGCCGTCTGGCTGCGGTGCGGCAGCGACTGGAGGCTC
>Ga0187891_1000466_pt1 | contig 41103 bp, 43 predicted proteins | sample June2016WEW_21_4_FD_132990 | JGI IMG/M metagenome (GOLD analysis project Ga0187891, IMG submission 132990) | Peatland microbial communities from SPRUCE experiment site at the Marcell Experimental Forest, Minnesota, USA - June2016WEW_21_40 | ecosystem: Environmental > Terrestrial > Soil >... | reverse complement strand
GAAGAGCAGACGATCTCGCAGAGAAAGACGGGCCTGGCATAATTTTGGATGCAACCTTTGTTACTCAGGAGTTAAGGCGGCGGGCGGCTGAAGTTGCAGCGAAACACAATATGACATTTGTTATTTTGCAGACAAGTTGCCCTGAAGAAGTGTCGATTGCAAGGATTGAGAGGCGCACAAAAGAGAAATACGAGTCAAACGCTTTGACGGTAGATGCGTATCTTGCAAACAAGAAAAAGTTTGAACCAGTAGACATTGAAGACATCAAGAAAAAGTATCCAACACTCAAGATACTGCACCTAACAGTTGATACTTGCCATGACAACCCTGAAGACTGGTACGTTATAGGAATGCAGAAAAAGTAACAGGACACCATTCAAATGATAATCGACATGCACATTCACTCCAACGCTTCAGACGGAAAGTTAACGGTTCAAGATATTTTTAAGGAAGCAAAAAAACAAAACATTTGTTTCATGTCGATTACGGATCACGATTCAATCAGCTGCCAAACTCAAGCCAGAGAAACTGCAAAAAAAGAGCGCATTCGATATGTCACTGGAGTCGAGTTGAACGTAACTTTTGTCCACCCGCATTATCATGAAGGCAAAGCAGTTTCGCTTGATTTCTTAGGCTACCAGTTCGAGACAGGCAATGATGCCTTTAAAGGCAAACTTGAAACAATGGCAAAATACCGAGAAGAAAGAGCAGCAAAAATCCTCGACAACCTAAATGCGGAATTCAAGAAAGAAAACATTGCAGTATTAACTAAGGAGGATTTACTGCGGATTGAAGAGTCGGTTGATGGAGTGCTTGGCAGACCCCACATCGCAGATTATTTGGTGAAGAAAAATATCGTTAAAACGAGACAAGAAGCCTTCGACAAATACCTTGTAAAATGTGATGTCCCTAAATACCCGCTTTACTTGGAAGAAGCATCAAAACTCGTCAGGGGCGCAGGCGGAAAATTGGTTTTAGCTCATCCTAACGACCCGCATGGAACGTCGCTTGTTGCCTTAACTAAATCGTTAGTTGAACAAACAGAAATTATCCAGAAAAAAATGTTACCGTACATTGACGGCGTTGAATGCTGGCACTCAAGAAACACGGCTGAAACAACAAACCATTATGTAGCTTTCGCGAAAGAACAGGGGTTAATTATGACGGGCGGAAGCGATTGCCACCAAAAACCAATCATCATGGGTACCGTTCAGGTTCCCGATTGGGTGGCTGACCAATTTGCATGATTGAAGGGTTGTTTACAGGTTTTTCGCGTAGTCGGCGGCAAGTTTGAAGTAAGCTTGTGCTTCTTTTGCTGCAGCTGTCTTTTCTTCGCCGCTAACGTTGGGGTCGTCAAGTTTGAAGCTGATCACTTTACCGCGTACATACGCTCTATAGCACTTGTAAAATGGGAGCAGCATTGTTAACTGTTGGTCTTTAGAGTACACTATGTATCTTTCAATGAAATAAGCCGACAGATCAGGCCGCTGTCGAAAATCCAGATCCATTGCTAAAAACGCCACGTCAGAAGCCACATCAGAGTACCTGAAGCGATCATTGAATTCTATGGCATCAAAAATGCAGATTTTGCCAGTAATAAAAATGTTTCCTGAATGCAAATCGCCATGGCAGTCTCTGATTTTGCCGTTTTTTATCCTGTTTTCAAAAAGCAACCTGTTTTTCTCCATGAAGCTGTTGACCCTGTCTTGAATAAAGCTGAACTCTATCCGCGGGATTGTTTGATCAACGTAGTTTTGGGTTTGGGCGAAGTTTTCGTCCCAGTTAATCTTTATGATTTTAGGGGAACCGTACTGGTCTATTTCACTGTTTGTTTGCGCGTTGGAATGGAACTGCGCGATTATTTTTGACAGCTGCTCAATCGTTTTATTGTCCACTTTGTTTTCTTTGAGAAGTGTGGTCATGATTTTTTCTTGCGGCAGGCGCTTCATCTTTAAAGCAAACTCAACTGTTTCGCCGCTACCGTTTATCTTGATAATGTTTGATTTGTTAATTGGTAGTACTTCAAGGTAAATTTCTGGGCAAAGTCGACGGTTAATCACTAATTCTTTTTCACAGAACAAGCGCCGTTTTTCAAGGGTTGAAAAGTCTAGAAACCCAAAGTTTACTGCTTTCTTAACTTTGTAAACGAAGTTTTTGGTTAAAAAGACAAAGGAGATGTGTGTTTGAATCAGCTCTATTTTGCCTGGATCTTCCTGGTAAGATTCCGGCGTAAGAAGAGCGTCGACTACTTGTTTTTGTGTTTGCATCGTTGTGTTTGTGGTGTTTCTTCCTTTAAAGGTTATACTCTTCTAAGCGGCAGCCGATAAATTCAGGGAATAGCTATTTTAAGCGGCCACTAACCTGAGATACGATGTCGGGGTAGAAATGGAGAACGACGAGTTAAAAGACTTCAAGAAGACGCTCTTAAAGAAAGGATATTCCAGTGAAACTGCAGAGCAAATAGTTAAGTGGTATTCTTAACCTCTTGAAAGCTTTTTACGTAACTTGAAACTTCAATGGCTTGCTCCTTTGAAATAAGCTTATTTTGGTACAGTGAATCAACGATGTCTGTGATTTTTGCTAAAGCATGCACTTTGAAGCCAAGCTTCTCCAAGTTCTCTTTGCCGCCTTGCTCTCGGTTGACCACAACCAGTAAATGCTTAACGTTACCGCCAAGCTCTTGCAGAGGTTTGATTCCTTCAACTTTGGATAAGCCTTCACTTATGACGTCGTCAAAAAACAAAATGTTGTCGCCCTTTGCCACATCTGCACCTGCAATTCTGCCAGTCACGCCATAGGCTTTTTCTTCTTTCCTTACAACTATGCAGGGCAAATTCACTTTACAGGCGATGCTTGGAACTATCAGCGCCCCTTTAAGCTCAATAGACGCCAATTTATCTATTCTAACCGAGACCATTATCTGCTTAACCTGTTCAGCAGCCAAATCAGCTACAGAGCAAAACTGTTTAGGTGAAGAAAGCAAACGGGCAAGGTCAATGTAGTATGGACTGGTGGCTCCGGATTTAATTTTGAAGCTGCCAAACTTTAAGCATCCAGAAGTGTAGAGAGCGCAAGCAAGTTTATCGGTAATAGTTGGCATATGAGTTATCCCTGATGTGAATGTAAACTAGGAAATTTAACCCTTTACCAACACAAAAGACCCAAGGCTCTAAACGGCCAGGTCCGCCAGATCTACGCTGCGTTCATAAATCTGTCTAAGGTAAGACCCCACTGCCAAAATTTGGGGCATCAAATCCACCGAAGACTCTTTTGCAACTCTTTCAATGTTTGTGTAGGTTGCATCGATTTTTCCTCGCAGGTTACGCACAGTCTCAGCCAGGGAGATATCCTTAGTTACAAAGGATTTCAACGCTTGTTCATGAGCTTCATAACAGATGGATTGCAAATCAACCAGCGACTTTTGTAGTTCTCCCGACAGCTTCACTCCATTGAGCGCTATTGTTTCTGCAGCCACCTGAACACATGCATCCCCTATGCCTTCAATTAAACTTGCGGCCAAACGATAATCTAAACATTCTATGGGAGTAATTCCAAGTTTTTCACTTAAACGTGGGTTTTGAATTATGGTTCGTAAAATCCTAACCAACAAAAAATACAGTTTATTACTCTCAGCATCTCTCTCTGTGACATTCTTAGCCAACTCTACGTCCCCACAAATAAAGGAGTTAGCGGCGTCACGGATCATTCCAGCCACAATAGCATAATTGCGTTGTAAAATTTTTTCAGGTATAAACCCAGATGGCTGCTGCATTAGAGTTTGCAGGGAAATTTTTGAAATCGTTTCCTCAACAATTTCTAAACCAGCCAGCGAACTAGCAGTTGACTTCACAACCTTTCTAACGGCAGAGTCGATTCGGTCCTTTGCAAGAATATCGATGCAGTCATAGCCAAGGAGGTAACGACCGATAATTTCCCGTCCAAGATAGGGACCAACGTTTAAGGAAGTAGCCATTGGTATTGGTTCTGCGGTGTATTGTGCATCAACAAGGAGTTTGCCATCACTAGTTACATCCACACTCACTGAAGCGCCTTTTTTTAAACCGTTCTGTTTGGCCCAAGCCCTAGGCACGCAAACAAAAAAGGTGCCTGTTGGTGTTTGTTGAACTTTGCGTAATTCACCCATAGTAATACCTCAAGATTGATATAACATATCTAAACTATAAATCGTTTATATAAACTAAGATGATTTTGAATAATTAACGATTAATAGGTAATCAAAATTTTACTAAAAGCTATCATTCTTCACCGAAAAATAAATAGAACCTTAAACTTCAAAAAGGTATTCTGCAAGCAAAAAACGGTAAATAACGCAAAGCATAAGAGCCTAAACATCAAGCATGCACTCACCCAACTTGGAAACAAGAACACGATCTAAATGAGCGAAAAAGAAAAACTGCAAAAAGCAATCGAAGCAACAATCGTAGCGGGATACCAACTGAACAGCGAAGCTTTTGAGTTCTTGAGTCAAAACTCAGAAACAACCGACCCAGTCGGCATAATAAACTTGGCACTTCAAAAGCTGGCAGGATTGCAGGAAAAACCGTTTTTCATAGAGAAAGGATTCTTAGAAACCTTAGTGGAACAGCAAACAGCAACCGCCGTAGAAACACAGCCTCAGCAACAACAGAAAAAGGAAAGCGCCGTAGAGCCACCAGTGCCACAGCAAATCAGTACGGTTGAAAGCGCTTTTTATCCCTGCGCCAAGGACATAAAAGCAGACTTTAACATTCTGGAAGATTCAACGGGCAAGCTCAGCTCCAACGGAACCCTCGAAGAATATCTGGAGTATTTCCAAGACAGGTTTAAACGGATTGAACGGTTGCTTAGACAAAGAATCGACGTTAGAGCGGCAACACCAATACTAGAGGCGCTCAAATCACCTGCTAAAACAAAACTCAAAATAATCTGTATGATAACGGAAAAAAGAGAATCAAAAAACCAGATGATATTGTCGGTTGAAGATTTGCTGGGAAGCACAACCGTCTTAGTGCCTCAAAAAGCACCCGAAGAAGTCCGTAAAAAAGCGCTCCTTCTTTTGCAGGACCAAGTAGTATGCTTGGCGGTGATAAAGACACGAACTAACCTTTTCTTAGCTGAGGACATAATTTTTCCTGAAATAGGCAGAAAACCTCTACAAAGAGCCCAAGAACCTGTTTATGCCGTTTTAACATCAGACCTTCACGTCGGCAGCACTAAATTCCAAAAAGAAGCATTCAAACGGTTCATACTTTGGCTTAAAGGCAAATATGGAAACGAGCAAATGAAGGAAATAGCAAGCCGAGTAAAATACGTCCTTATCGCAGGCGACATTGTTGACGGAGTAGGAGTTTACCCCAACCAGGCAAAAGAACTATCCATACGAGACGTTCACAAACAATATAATTTCGCCGCGAAATATCTGGAAAAAATCCCTGATTACATTGAAATATTTATTTCGCCGGGTAATCATGATGCGTCGCGTAAGGCACTACCCCAGCCGGCCATACCAGAAGGCTATTTGACGGGGATGCAAGGCAAAAAGAACATTCATTCTGTCGGAAGCCCATGCCTGTTAAGCCTGCATGGTGTAGAAGTTTTGATGTATCATGGCCGCAGCTTAGATGATATCATCGCGGTTCTACCTGGAATGGATCATGATCACCCAGAAAAAGCAATGAGGCTACTTATGCAAAGCCGCCATTTAGCTCCAGTATACGGCGGAAAAACCATGCTGTCCCCTGAAAACCGCGATTACCTAGTCATCGATAGGGTTCCAGATATCTTTCATGCGGGGCACATTCACGTTTTAGGTTACTGCAATTATCGGGGAGTATTGGTTGTGAATTCAGGCGGTTGGCAGGCACAGACTGATTATATGGAGAAATTAGGGTTGGTTCCCACACCAGGAAAAGTTCCAGTGGTAAACTTGCAAACCTTGGAGACCACTGTTCTCTCTTTTAACTAATTTACAAGCTTTGTTAGCTAAGTATCACTTGGGACTTTATGTGTGGATTGCAAAGAATAACTCATTAAGCGACTAAATCTGTTATCGCTGTTAAATACATCCTTTATAATGCTTCTGGAAATTTCAAGCCTGATTTTTTTGGTTCTACCATACCGACCCATACTTACAACTTTCGCGTTCACAAGCCCCATTGAATCAAGCTCGTTAATTAGCGTGCCTAATCGGCGTTGCGTCAGAAGACCAGCACCCATTTCGCCGCACAACTCATTGTAAACATCGTATATCTCGCCTGTAGTGGCGCCTGGCTTGTTCAAGTGATAAACACTCAGAAGTACAAGTTTTGAGTGCAAAGTTAAATTTTTGAGGGCTTCAACCACTCGGTTGTGTTCAATATGTTTCTCTGCCTGCCGCACATGCTCCTCTGTAATCGACTTGGCACCTTGCCGCTCAGCAACTTCTCCAGCAACACGCAACAAATCCAAAGCTCGCCTCGCATCCCCATGCTCTGCAGCAGCCAAAGCCGAGCAAATGCTTAATGCGGAATCGGACAAAACGCCTTCTTGAAAAGATATTTTTGAACGTTCAAAAAGAATGTTTCGAAGTTCACCTGCATCGTATGGCCTGAAAACCAGTTCTTCTTCGCTAAGAGAGCTAAAAACTCTAGGATCCAAAAATTCCTTCAAGCGCAAATCGTTAGATATGCCGATTATCGAAACTTTGCTTTTACTTAATGTTTCATTTATCCTTGTTAACTCATACATAAACGCGTCTCCACGATCTTTAATCAACGCGTCAATTTCATCAAGAATTATTATGAAAATTATTCTCGAAGAATCTAAACCTGCTCTGAACCTGTCAAAGACTTCACCAACAGATAAACCCGTAAAAGGTATAGTCATCCCAAGGTTTTGGCTTAGAGCTGCGAAAACACGGTATTCTGAACCAGTCATTCGGCAATTTATGTAGCAAAATTTTACTTGTGCACCATATTCCTTTGCCTTAGATTCAAGATGGCTTAAGACGTATTTTGTCACTGCTGTTTTTCCAGTCCCGGTTTTCCCGTAAATGAAAATGTTTGAGCATCTTGCATCTTTAAGGACTGGCGCGACAGTTTGCCCTAACAATTTTATTTGTTCTTCTCTGTGAGGCAGTTTTTCTGGAAGATAATCGTGCCTCAGAACTTCCCTATCCTTAAACAACCGAACACCATTAACGAAACTTTCGAATACATCGTCTAATTCATTTGGATTTCCCATGTTCCCCAATCCCCAGTTTTTAGAGGCTCAACCCTTATTCCGGGTGAAACAGATAAAGCATGCAGTACAAAAAAATAGTTTTAAAGCACCACTATCCTAAAAAACAATGAAAAAGCCAGATAACAAATAGGTAAATCAAGAAAAAGGCACACCCCAAAGTTTCTACTGGAAAATAATCTTGCAATATTGGAAAAAACATCAATATAGTATAGTTAGATAATATACTCTGATAGGTAAGTAACAATTTTGTATATTAATAGTTGTTATCCAACTTTTTAGATAAGTTTACTGCAAATTTTTTTCTGATGTTTTCTTTAGTTCTTTTTTACACGTATACTTCGACAGGAAACGTAGGGGTGCCTGTTGACTGATTTTTACCATGACAAATCAGCCTTATTACTGCTGAAACAAAATTTTATTAACGATAACTTTCTCAAATTTCAAGAAGATACTCTTTCAAATTTTTCTCTCAAGATACTCTGATTTTTCGTTCACAAAACTGTGAATACATGTGAAATAGCATTAAATTTGCTGCTTAATATGTTTGCTTTCGCTTAAAATTACTTTTTTCCTGTCTCTTTACTGTTAACAAGCCACCCCTGCTCTTCTACTGGAAAAGCGGAACCAAGCAAGAACAAGAATTTTCCAACTGTTCTGATTTGCTGTGAAGCTCGTTATGTAGAAAAAGAAGAGAATTCGAGTTATTTTGCCAGAATAAGCTGTATTTTTCTTTATATATTTTTTACTTTTCACCATAACAGCTATAAGCTGTGAAGTGTAAAGTTGTGAACCAACCCTTGTGGTGGACACTGGATGCCAGCTCGTAAAATGCGTGTTGAGCTGTTCGATAGCGATGGAAATCGATATACTATTGCTTTCGAGGGTCAAATAACCCGCGATAAAGCCCTACGTCTTTTAGACCTTGTTGAGTTGCTAGGCGGTGCACCAAGTGAGGGTCCAACCGTAGGTCAAGGTGCCTCTTTACAAAATCGTGTGCTTTCACGCTTTGAAAAAGTTCAGTTAGTAATTCAGAAAAGTTTTCCGCTGATTTGGTTCTCTTCAAAGGATATTCAGTCCGTTTATGAGCAGGAGCTTAAGGAGCCAGTTAGCCTTAGCACCGTCTCCACTTACCTTTCTCGAATGACAAGTAAAGGCCTGCTCTTAAGGACCGGCGGCTCAAACAATTTAAAGTATAAGACTGCGAACATTTCGCAGGCAACTATAAAACAAACAATAAAGTGACTTGAGCCGGACACCAGTGACTTCCAGGATACAATTAATTTTATCTTTGCTAATTTATCGCAAACACCTTATCCAGTGCCTACCCATTGACTTGTAGCAAGGTTAATTCTGATTTCTTGATTCGCCTAAACTAACGCCAGAAACGAGGGCGTCTAAGACGGGTGAAGGATCGAGAGAAAGTATTCTTTTAGTTTTAGGTTGGCTGATTGCTTTCGGGTTTTTTTAGCATCTTTTCCATCTCTTTTTTGATGCTGTATTTGAACGGTATTTTTCCCATTTCCCTTTCTAAGTATCCTTCCTCATAGAGTTTCTTCATAAGCCTTGCTGTGTGTTCTCGGCTAAGCTTAACTCTGTCTTTGATCTCGGGCGCCGTCTTGGGGCCTTCTGAAGATAACATTTCCAGCACTGTGATTTCTGTATCTGTTAATGAAGCCATTGCTTTGTCACGTTTAATGGGGATGACCGTTTCATTAATTTCCGGGGTTTCATTGAACTTTTGGATTTGCTCTTCAACGCCTGCTATCTTTGCATTTAATGTTTCTTGTGACGCTTCAATATCTTTGATTTTCAATTCTAAATCCGTTAATCCTGAAAGAATTTTGGTACTGCTCTGCGAAACGGTCTGTGAAATATTGCTCATTTGATTTTCAATAGGCGCAACTCTTTTTTCTAAAATATCTACTTTTTTTAGGCTCGAATCCGCTTTAGCTAAGTTTCCCTCTATCTTGAACGAAATTAAGTCAAGTTTGTCGGCTCCTCGCTTGAGGTCTCGGTCAAAACTAAGCACTATGTCTTCGACAATACCCTTAGCTTTTTCATACTCTTTTTGTGCCTTACGTATTTGCCTATAATACTCAACTGCCGTTACAGCTGTCACCGCCAACAAAACACCTATCAGTACTGTTACAAAATCAACCGTGATTTTCAACCCCTGTGATTTATCCGTGATTTAATCAGTCGCATCACACATCACAATTATCTATGGGCTTTTTTAAGGTTTGTGGTCATGTTGGTCATGTCAAACATGATATCACATGTCACAGAATACCTTCTGTGTACAACGCCTTAAAGTAATCCCAAAATATCTCTTTAATTTAACCTTATTTAACGTTTTAACCCTAATACGAGCTCTTAATATTCGACCTTCATTCGGCCAGCCTCAAAGTAAAAATGGTGAGTCTTAATCTGTGATTTGTGACGTCACAATGGCTGTTCTGATGGACTAGAAAGACGTTTTAAGCTCGTTTCAAGCTCCTCTCGGATGATTTCTATGACTTTAAGGTGGTCTTTTAGCTCCTCTTCTTTGTTGGGAGTCTCTTGGTGGGCCTCCACATATTCGCGCAATTTATTGGCTATTTCGAGATAAGGGTCAAGAGTTGTGCTCTCAAACACCCCTAAATACCCTAAGAGTAGCACTGTATAGATTGATTTTATGACGTTTTCTTTGGACTGTTTTAAAGTCCTGTTAAAGGAACCGCGGCTTATCTTGGACTTAGTTAGCCTTAAGTTGGCTTTTTCATCGTACTTTAACTGTTTACCCGCAAAATTTTCAGCTAAAATGTCAATTAACAGTGTTTCGAGCTGAGTTTTAGTCAATTGGCTGTTTTTAGCCAGTATTTTCACAATAGGGTCGTTCAATGCTCCGTTTAGCCATGCTTGAACACTGTCTTTTAACTTCAAACTCCCTCTCTCCTCAACACTCTGAATGAATACGCTTTTGTATACTGCGCCGACTTTTAAGTCTTGTCCGTGCAGGAATTTCCTAATTACTCATGATTAATTCCTTAAAAATCCAATTAAACACCAAAATAAACCATATATAACCATATTTTCCGAATTAAAGCAATATTAACTCTAATTAACAGATAAACGGCAAAATTATACGGTTTTTCTTACAACATGGTCAGCGAATTATATACAAAAAATGCAGTTTTACAAATGCAATCTTCGCCGATATTAACGCTTTTACCTGCAACTTCAAGTTTATCCCTGCCTTATCCTATACCTCTTTTCGAAACCCTCGATAACACACTTTTTGCCGCATATGTAAACAACATCTAACCAAAGATGGCGACGTGATGTCAACTGTCACGATGGAATCACAGTGTTTTAACGTTAAATGACTTGATATCACAGAGTTGTGATGGGCTTGTGATGCCGTTGTGATTTACTTTGTCGTTGTTTTTCTCGATGATAACTTGATGTTTGTTTAGAGAAGTTCTGAGTACTCTTTTAATTTATCAAAAAGTTCAGGTCGCAAGTCCTTTAACGTAGGAATAAAAGTCTCTGCCGTTCTTATGTCGCCGTAATCTACTTCACACGTGACAAAGTCATCTTCGTCGTACTTTGCTTTTGCAATAAGATCTCCGGTTGGGCTAACCAATCGGCTTCCTCCCCAGAATTGCAAGCCATCTTGAACGCCGGCAAGGTTCACATAAGCGAGAAAAGCGGTGTTTTCTATTGCTCTGGCGCAAGTTAAAGTTTCAAAGTAACTCCTGCGCACCGCTGGCGATGCAGATATGCATACAATTAATTGTGCGCCCTTCAAACGTGTAAGCCTAAGTACTTCAGGAAAGAAAAGGTCATAGCAAATGCATAAACCGATGTTGCCTAAATCCGTTTGAAACGCGGCAGTTTGATAACCTGGACGGAAATACCTTTTCTCTTCAAACACACTGTGCGTTGGCAGATACATTTTACGGTATTTACCGATTAAGCCTTTGGGGCCAACCAATACGGCGGTGTTAAAGATTGTTGCTCGGGTTTTTTCGCTTAACTCAGGCATCCCAAAAATCACATGCATGCCTGTATTTTTTGCCAATGCCTCCACCTTCTCAACTGTTGGTCCAGGGATTGTTTCAGCCAACTCGTAGAATTGATCCCTAACAACGTAACCCGTTAACGACATCTCAGGAAAAATGGCTAGGTCTGCCCCTTGCTCTTTGGCTTTGAAGGTTAACGCTTCTATTTTCTGCAGATTTGCCTCTTTGTTTTCGCGTGTACTGCTTATTTGGGCAAGGGCAAGTTTTATTTTATCTTTCATGTCGTTCACTTTCAATAAGTATGTCTTGGAAGCCTAAAATCATTTCCCACAGTTCTATACCCCATTTTCGGGGCTATTGGGTTTCTTCTTTTATGTTCATTTGCGAGCCATCGGGCCTTAACTTTTTCCACAATTGATTCATGAATGATTAGCTGATTAGCTATCTCTTCAGTAGCCATAAACCGCTCCAGCCCATAAAGAATGAGGTCTAATGTTTCATACTTGATTCCAAGCTCGTTTTCCGCAGTTTGGTTTGGCCAAAGCGCTGGTGTGGAGGGTTTTAATGCAAGCTCCTGTGGGATTCCCAAATGAATTGCGAGTTTGCGGACTTGCGTTTTGTATAAATCCATAATTGGAGTTATGTCAGCTGCCATATCTCCCCACTTGGTGAAGTAGCCCATCATAGTTTCTGATTTGTCGGAACTTCCGCAAACGATTCTGTTAAGTTTGTTACCGTAATAGTAGAGGTAAATCATTCTGGTTCTTGCTTTAATGTTACCTTTACAAAGTCTGTCTTTCGGCTCAAACACTGGAATACCCTTGTAGAAGCCTTCTAAAACATTTGACATGTCACAGATTTGATTTTGCAACTTAAATTTGTTCGCGACAACTTTTGCATCCTCGATGTCTTTTTGGTTAAAGTTTTCTTTTTCGGGAAGCATAAGAGCTAACACGTTGTCTCCTCCTATTGCGAGACTTGAAAGTGCCGCTACTGTTGCGCTGTCGATTCCCCCTGACAATCCAAGCACTATCCCTTTTGCATCAGCGTTTTCTACGTACTCTTTAATAAAACGGCAAATTCTTTTTTGAGTTTCTGAGAAGTCCATTTCTAAGACAGAAGACGTTAACTTCACTGGCTTCACGCAGCCCCATATTCTTGGTTTCTAGGCAAGTATTTAAGGACAAGCGTAAATATTACTCAACATTACCATCGCTTTAGAAGGCTGTTATAATTGGGGCGAAGAAGGAAAAAAGTAGTTCATATTCCTAAGAAACGTTTACCTAAATTCTTCTCTTGCCCAAGATGCGGAAAAGAGACGGTGAAAGTTGATATATCCAGAGAAGAAGGCGGCCATGCCGTTGCACAATGTAGCGGCTGCGGTCTTAAAGAAGAATTTCCAGTTAAGCCTGCTCAAGGCGAAGTTGACGTTTACTGTATGCTAACCGACCGAGTTTATGGTTCCACAAAAAGAACACCTGTAACAAACGTAAAAAAAGAGTAATCGAAGGATTATCGCTTGCTGGGAACTATCGAAAAGTACTTACTTGAAAAAATAAAAACCCAAGGATCAATCCACATAACCCTCATCGACCCAGAAAAAGTGTCAGCCCAACAAGCTTCACGCATTGCTGAAAACTCTGAAAACAGCGGAACCGCCGCCATAATGATTGGAGGCTCAACATTTGCATCCCAAGCCCACCTTGACGACGTCGTAAAAAAAATAAAATCCGCAGTAAAAATTCCTACAATACTGTTTCCAAACAACATAACTGGAATTAGCAGCTATGCAGACGCCATATGGTTTATGTCGCTTCTGAATTCGGTTGATCCTTATTTTCTTATGGGCGCTCAGATTCTTGGTGCTCCACTCGTCAAAAAGTACGGTTTAGAACCTATCTCTATGGGTTACATAATTGTCGGAGAAGGCGGCACCGCCGGCGTTGTAGGAAAAGCTATCGCGGTGCCGTACTCGAAGCCTGAACTTGCAGCTGCCCATGCCCTTGCAGGACAATACCTTGGAATGCGCTTCATTTATCTGGAAGGAGGTTCTGGAGCAGCAAATCCTGTGCCCCCAGAAATGATTCGTGCAGTCAGGCACTTGATTGAGATTCCCCTTATAGTGGGTGGGGGAATAAGAACTAAAGAGCAAGCAATCGTGGCTGCCTCAGCTGGCGCAAACATAATCGTTACCGGCAACGTCACCGAGACAAGTGATGCTAAGCAGAGAGTTTCTGAAATAATCGGGGCAATTAAAGGCATTAAGGTTAATGCTTAAAGTCCTGTTGCCGCCTTTTGTATTTATTTTTAGAAAGCCAAAATAAGCCATTACTCTATATGTTGCCACTGGAAGTTGCGCTTTGAATATCAGCAAGAGCTACCAAAACTACGTTGAAACAATGGAAAATGAGTTAAAACGCTTGTATGCAATAAGCGACAGCGCAAGGTCCGAAGGCCTTGATCCAGCATTAAAAACAGAATGCATCATAGCGAAAGATATTGCTGACTTAGTAGAAGGATTAGTCGGACCCAAAGAAGTTGCTCTTAGCATCAGAGAATTAAGCACCAAAATGCAAAGAGAAGAAATCGCATTCAAAGTTGCGGAAGAAATCGTCCTGGGCAAATTCGGTCACATGGAACCTGAAAAAGCAGCTGAACAAGCAATTCGCACTGCCCTCGCGATTTTCACCGAAGGCTTAACTGCGGCGCCTATACAAGGGATAGCTCAAGTCAAAATAAAAACTAACGCCGACAGAACACGCTATTTAGCCATCTATTTTGCTGGGCCAATAAGGTCGGCGGGCGGAACAGACCAAGCGTTAACTTTAGTCGTGGGCGACTTCGTGCGGACCCAACTGGGCTTGGATAAGTACAAGCCGACGGAGGAGGAAATATCCCGGTTTATAGAAGAGTTACGGTTATATGAACGGTCAGTTGGCCGTTTCCAATACCATATTCCAGACGACGAATTAAGAAAGGCACTTAACCTGATTCCGGTCGAATGCACAGGCACCGAATCAGACCCCGTTGAAGTTTCCTCATACCGAAATCTTCCACGGGTAGAAACTAACCGTGTAAGAGGAGGCGCCCTGCGAGTGGTAAACGACGGCATCGTTGGACGCGCCCAAAAAGTTTTTGTAATCATCGATAAGATCGGCTTCCAAGGTTGGGATTGGCTCAAAGAATTCAAAAAGAAATCTGAAAAGAAATCAGGCGGTTTTATGGATGATGTGATTGCTGGACGGCCAATTTTTGCTTTCCCTTCAAGACGCGGCGGCTTCAGGTTGCGGTATGGCAGATCACGTAACACTGGTCTGTCAGCTGTCGGCATTCATCCAGCTACTATGCTTGTTTTAGAGGGTTTTCTTGCCGCCGGCACCCAAATGCGTTTGGAACTTCCTGGAAAAGGCTGCGTTACACTCCCTGTGGATACGATTGAGCCTCCGGTTGTTTTGCTGAATGATAACTCCGTCGTCAGAGTAACATTGGAAAATTTCTGTGAAGTTAAAGGTAAGATACAGAAAATCTTGTTTTTGGGTGATATCCTGATTAGTTTTGGCGATTTTCTCTACACCAGCAAGGGGCTTTCTCCCTCGGGGTACGTTGAGGAATGGTGGGTTAAAGACCTAAAACGAGCTCTTGCAGAAAAATTCAACGTAGACTACGCGAAAGCAGCAGAAGTCACGGGGGTTTCTTTGGGGAGACTCAATAGCTTTCTGGATGACCCCTTCAGGAATAAACCCACGACTAAAGAGGCAACACTGCTCAGCTTGCGCATGGGCATACCTCTGCATCCAGCTCGCACATTCTTTTGGTCAAACCTGTCGAACGTTCAACAGGTTGATTTGCTGAAAAAATGGTTGACATCCTGCGAAGTCGCCTTTGAAGATGGAGTTGTTAGCAGAATTTCCGGCGAAGCCAACGAAGATATTGTAAGATTTCTTAGGCTGATCTTTGCTCCACATAAATTAATGAGTAACAGGGTTTTGCTGGTAGGCGAGGATGCTGCCGCTTTAGCGTTCTGTCTTGGTTACGGCACCACAAACATGGTTGACTGCAGCCAAACTGACACAGTGCATGGGGCAATTAGTTTGCTTTCTGGAGTGCAAGTTAAGGACAAAGCACCAACATATGTGGGTGGACGCATGGGGAGACCCGAGAAAGCTAAAAGACGAGATATGAAGCCTCTTGTCCATGTTCTTTTTCCAGTAACCTTAGCCGGAGGGTCGCACAGAGACCTTTTGGAGGCGGCAAAGCAGGGTCCCGTGTTTGTCGAGATGGTTAAGAGGAAATGCCCCAACTGCAAAAATTACACTTTAAAAGTAAAATGTTCCAGTTGTGGATGCGCCACTATAGCCGAAAATAGTTGTCCACGCTGTGGCAAAGCCTTGAAGGATGACAGTTGTCCCACCTGTAAAACCGAGGCTATTCAATACCAACGGCAACCAGTTAACTTTAAAGAAATGGTTGACTCAGCATGCAAGTCACTTAATTATCCCGCTCCGAAAATGCTTCGTGGCGTTAAAGGATTAATCAACAAGGATAAAACACCCGAAATTATCGAAAAAGGCGTGTTGCGGGCAAGATACGATTTATCAGTTTACAAGGATGGAACAATTCGTTTTGATGCTACAAACGCTCCTTTAACGCATTTTACGCCCGCCGAGGTCGGAGTGCCCGTTGAAAAAATCAGGCAATTAGGCTACTGCAGCGATACCCACGGCGTGTCTTTAACTGATCCCAGTCAGGTTTGTGAGCTTAAGGTTCAGGATATCGTAATACCTTGGAAGGCAGGAGAATACTTTATTCAGATCGCAGATTTCATCGATGATTTGCTGGTAAGGGTCTACAAGCTTCCCGCTTACTATAACGTTAAGAAGCCTGAAGACCTGGTTGGGCATTTGGTTTTTGGCTTAGCTCCCCATACATGTGCCTGCATTTTAGGCCGCATAGTTGGTTACACGGATCGCAACTTGATTTATGCTCATCCGATTTGGCACTCAGCTAAACGTCGGGACTGCGATGGCGATGAAGACGCGATTATGTTGGGGTTGGATACGCTGCTGAATTTTTCTCGTGTCTATTTGCCTGCTCAGATAGGCGGAATTATGGATGCTCCTATTCTGTTGATTCCGTTTGTTAACACAAAGGAAGTGCAGCGGCAAGCGCATGATTTTGACGTTGATGCTTCTTATCCGCTTGAATTTTACCAAAAAACTCTAGAGAAATCTGAAGCTAGACCAGTGAGTTCAATTATGGATGTTATCAGTCATAGGCTAGGGACTGAAGCGCAGTTTGAAGGCTTCCAATACACCACTCCCGTGACAAATATAAACCTCGGCAACGCCAACAGCGCCTATAAAGAATTCAAATCTATGATTGAAAAACTCAACATGCAACTTGCGCTAGGCGAAAAAATTGACGCTGTAGATGTCAAGCGTGTCGCCTTAAAAGTTTTAACCACACATTTCATCAGAGACATAGCTGGGAATCTGCGTGCTTTCTCAACGCAGGCGTTTAGGTGCAAATCATGCAACAAAAAGTTTCGTCGTCTGCCTCTTAAAGGGAAATGCCCCTTCTGCGGTGGAAAGCTGACTCTTACTGTTTACCGCGGCGGCATCGAGAAGTATCTTGTAGCGGCTCAGCAGCTTGTTGACTCATACGGTTTACCCAACTATTACACGCAGCGCATGGACCTTATAAAAGAAGAGATTGCCTCCATGTTTGACAATAAAAAGCCAAAGCAGGCTAAGCTTTTTGATTTCGATTAGCCTAAAGCTTTTCAATGTAAACCTCCTGTTTATCTATCGGTGAACTGCATAAAGGAATCTTTTCATCCGAACGCTTACTTGAAAAACATAAGAAACGTAGTTAACGGTCTTAAAGCTAGAACTAAGCTGTTGGAGCTTCTTGAGAGCAAACCCTATGATGCGGTAAAGATTGCAAAAGAAGCGTCTTTATCTTACAGCGTTGTTATGCATCACTTGCGGCTTCTCGAAAAAGAAGGCACTGTTCACCGTAAGGGTCGTCGACCGTATTATTGGGTGTCTACGGGTTTAGGGCAGAAACGCCTGGTTAGTTAGAATGTGCATTGGCAAGGTGACTGCTGACATTTTGGACATTTGTAGTTGTATTTGTTGACGGCTGCTTTTTCAAGGTCGATTCCCATTATGTTAGCGAGAGAAGCAAGCCAAGCGATTACGTCCGCAAACTCTTTCTCAGTTGCCTCCCTATCTGTTCCTTTTTTCAATTCTTCCCCTAACTCAGCAACCTCGTCAACAAGCCAATCGTAGGTTCCGTTTACTCCACGTTCGGAATCTCTTTTGAAATATAGTTGCCGCATCATTTCTTGAAATTCACGTATGTGCATAGAGCCACCAAGCTTAGTTTTACTCTAACCTTTGCGCAAGTTAAACATTATTGATGCCCTAAAAAAACGGAATCTACGTAACATTAATTAATGCAAATGGACTTTGAAGAGGCAGGGATATTTGGTGAGCGTCCGGAAGAAAAAGAAGGACACAGGTCCAATGCCTGCCGCAAGTGCAGGTTTGCTAAGGTTCTTTGAAGAGGAGACCGAAGGCATAAAGATTAGACCTGAACTGCTTGTCGTCTTTGCGGTCTCAATGATAGTTCTTTCTGTTTTAGTAAAAATTATCTAGGCAGGTTAAACGCTGACTTTACCGCCTCGGTGTAGTGGCGTGTAAAACTTCTATTCTTTGAACCGAATTTAAATGAAGAAATAGCTCACTTCTTTCTTCTCGACTTGTAACTTGCGGGATAGGCTGAGCAATAGTTGATCTTAACACGATGGCTTCTGCGTCTGAAAGCCAGATTCCTGACGGTTCATGCGTTACAGCAGCTAAGACGCCTTCAAAACCGTAAGCTGGATCTATAATAACTCTGATTTTCTTGCCCACGTTTCTCTCCAGCATGTGAAATATTGAGAGGGGCAAATCTTGATCTGCCATAGACTTCGCAAACTAATACAATTGTCATTCTAAAGATAAAACAGTTCCCCCTCAAAAGGCATGTTAACTTCCTGCTGAAAACCTCAAAGGCGCGTTTTGCCCCATAGAGCTTTAACTTTTTTATGCTAAATTGCTAATCGCCATTTTTTGGGTTGCAAAAAAATTTGTGTTTTCTGCGCTAAAAGGAGACATGCGGCTTTCAGGTAGGCTAAATTTTAATAAGCCTCTCTAATCCCATAAGGAAGCCTAACCGAGTTGGAAATATGGAGAGCCAGAATCAACTTAACCGCTCAATTGACAGCGCATCAAAGCATTACTCCTCCATGTTTTCCCTTCCATCATTCAAAAAAGCCCTCTTAGCCGTCGCCGCCATATGCATTATAATCGGCTTCTCAACGTTCTTTGTTACCTCCAAAAATGGGTTGATTGGCTCTTTTCTCTTTGGCATTTCACTTTTCGCTTTAACAATAGCAGCCGACTTGATAATCACCCAGCTGCTTCTAAGACGGGACCAAATTTTTTCGCTGCGACGAACTTTGGTTCTTTCATTAGTAGGCTGGGTATTCTGGCTAATTTTTATCCTAATAGGACTCGCCCTCACCTTTCCCTTTGGCGCTTTGATTTGGGTCAAACTTTGCCTTGTCGGCTACGCCACCGTTGTTACTCTAAGAGCCGTCGTGTTCGCTGCAACCTCATCAGCGGCTACTTGGAAAAATCTGACGGCAATTTTGATTAATCCCCTCCTTTGTATCGTGGCGTTTGTTGTTTTCTGGAATAGTATTCCCGCGATAAATCTGATTCAGATTTCACCTCTCTTAGTCATTTTTCCAGCAGTCGCATGTGGTGCAGTCTTTCTTTTTATCTCCTCTCTGGAGAGGCTGGGCAAAACCTATTCAATACGTTCTTTGCCGCTGTTTAGAGCCTTCATGCTTAACTGGGTAGCCTCACTAAACGAGCCTCTTGAAGACCTTTTTGAAAAAACAGGCGAAGACGCTGATATCGAAGTTAATTTTCTCAAGTTTGATGCATCCAAACCTAAAGCAGCCATAATAGTTCCACAGGTGCATCCTGGCCCATTCAAAAACATCGGCAGCAGCCTCTTGCCGTCGATTATGAAGCAGGATTTCGAGAAGGAATTCGAGTGCACTGCCTGCGTTCCATTAGGCATTCTTGGGCACGAGCTTGACTTAGCTTCCCAAGCGCAAAACCACAAAATAATCTCGCAGGTTATTGCCTCAGCCAAGTTTGCGGCAACAGCAGACTTAGCTTCTCCCTGCGTTAAATCCGTCGAAGATGTCGCCACTGCATCTTGCCAAGTTTTCGGGGACACCGCTTTTGTTTCTTTTTCGCTTGCCCCCGAAACCACTGAAGACTTGCCTCAAGAGTTAGGTCGAATGGTTAATGAATGGGCATCCAAGTATGGACTAAAGTCGGCGATAGTAACTAACACCCATAACAGCATCACCGACGTGGTTGAAGTTGAGAAGTACGTAGGTGCATTGCAAACCGCGGCTTCCAGAAGCCTGCAGAAAGCCGTTGCGTTGCCGACTGAACGCTTCATGGTGGGAGCAGCCACCGTTTACCCCAAACAGTTCACCCTAAAAGAGGGCATGGGCACAGGCGGCATAACAGCGATAGTTGTTCAGGTTGGTAAACAGAAAACCGCCTACGTCGTAATCGACGGCAACAACATGATTTCGGGATTGAGAGAGAAAATCCTTGTCGCCTTAACCTCGGTAGGGTTCAATGAAGGCGAGGTGTTCACGACAGACACTCATGCAGTAAGCGCCCTTTCATCCGGGCGGAGTATGCGGCGTGGTTACCATCCTGTCGGTGAAGCGATGAGCCATGAAGTGCTTATTGACTATATTTGTGATGTCGCCAAAAAGGCTGAGTCCAACTTGGAGCCTTCCAAAGCGGGAGCTGCTCACATTGTTGTTCCACATATCAGAGTTATCGGAGAAACCCACCTGCAGGCGATGTCTACTCTAGTCGACAAAACGATTCGAAAGGCAAAGCAAATGCTGCTTCCAATCTTCGGTTTAGAAGGGCTAATTTTAATTTTGCTTCTGCTGCTCCTTTAGATAGCCGCTCCTTCTGTGTGCGTAAAGGTTAATATTGCTTCTTTACTAGTCGCTTTATTGGAGTTATTTAGAATGGTTGTTTATCCAAAGATTGTTGTTTCCCCGCCTGGACCCAAGGCCAGAGAACTTGTGCAGAAGGATGAACAGTTTGTTTCCCCCTCATACACCCGATATTACCCCATGGTTGTTGAGTCAGCAAACGATTGCACAGTTAAGGACGTGGATGGAAACGAATACATTGACTTAAACTCCGGCATATGCTGCATGAACGTTGGCAATAGTCACCCACGCGTGGTTGAAGCCATAAAAAACCAATGTGACCGTTTTCTTCATTACTCAAACACTGACTTCTACTACAAAGAAGCAATCAGCCTGGCAGAAAAGTTGGTGAAGATTGCTCCTGGCGAATTTGAGAAAAAGGTCTACTTTGGCAACAGCGGCACCGAAGCGATAGAAGCGGGGGTAAAGCTTGCTAGATGGCACACGCGTAAGCCATTGTTTATTGGATTCATCAACGCTTTTCATGGCCGCACCATGGGTTCGTTAGCTTTCACCAGCAGCAAACCGGCGCAAAGAAGCCATTTTTCTCCCTTCATGCCTGGCGTAACTCATGTTCCTTACCCCTATTGCTACCGATGCCCATTCAAGTTGGAGCAGCCAAACTGTAACTATTGGTGCGCAGATTTCATCGAAGAGCAAGTGTTGCAAAAGTTTATGCCTCCTGAAGATGTGGCCGCGATCCTCTTTGAACCTATCCAGGGCGAAGGCGGCTATGTGGTTCCTCCTGCGGAGTTTTTCCCAAAACTTAAGAAAGTTGCGGACAAGAACGGTTTGCTGCTTATCGACGATGAAGTGCAATCTGGCATGGGCAGAACAGGCAAATGGTTCGCTATTGAACACTGGAACATTGAACCCGACATAATCTGCACTTCAAAGGCTTTAGCTTCTGGCTTGCCAATTGGCGCAACAATTGCTAAATCGAAAATCATGGATTGGACTAGCGGCTCACACGCAAGCACGTTTGGTGGAAATCCGCTGTCATGCGCCGCCGCGAACGCGGTTTTAGACATCATCAAGGACCAGCAGTTGCTCGATAACGCCAACAAGCAAGGCACTTATGCGTTGAAAAGATTAGAGGAATTGAGGGAAACTTGCGGTATAGTTGGCGATGTGCGTGGAAAAGGCCTAATGATTGGCATTGAACTTGTTGAAGACAAAGAAACCCGAAAGCATGCACCCCAGAAGGCTTATCAGGTTATTTTGCGCGCTTGGAAACGCGGAGTCGCAGTCGTTACCTGCGGTTCATCAACGCTCAGGATAGCTCCACCGCTTACAATACAAACTGATATGCTCTCGGCTGCATTGGATATAGTTGAAGACACAATTAACGAGGTTGCAAAAGAAAGCTAACCTTTTGTCTTCACTTTTTTCACTGTTCTGCGGGGCTTTCGCTTCAGTTGTGTTCCACAAACTTGGCACTCCTTAAATGAGGCGTTGGCGGGGTATTCTCGATAACACGCTGGACAATACCTTATCCACTCTAAAAGCCGCTTGATGCCAAAGGTTGCCAGCGCCAAAAACTCTATCCCCATCTGCGTTGCAACATTCTGAATTGAATAGTCATCGGTGACAATCTGAGGCACATACCCAGCTGCTTTCAACTCAGAGGCTAAAGCTAAAAGCTGCATGTCGGTTTCCGATAACTTAAATGAGTCCCCAACCGTGTTTGCGGATACTTTTATTTTGTTCAAAAACTCTTGCGAAGGAGCCTTAACTTTTACCTTTCCACTCTCGATCGCCGCTGAAAATCTAACCAAAACCATCGAGTTTCTTTTTATTTCTTCTTCAACTTTGGGAACCGTAACTTGTTCTTCCCCTACAGAGAAAGCGTCGTAGCCCGCCAAAAAAGCAGAAGTGTCTAAAACAATGACTCGTCTGCCTGGATTGTCTTTCTGAGTTTTCATTCTGTTCCCTTAAAAAGTAGCCGGCTTTTCAGTCGATCGTAAAAGTCGGTTTCAAACCTTATGAAAGAAGTTACGTTTTTGGATACTTTGATTTCTAAGGTTGGCTCCTTGCAGTTTACCTGTTTATGGTATTTTCCATCGATGAGAACAAGGATTTTCTCCGCTCTAATCACGTTGAAGGTGATGGTGGAGTTTGCGGGGAAAACAAGCGGGTGAAAAACGGTTAATGAGCAAATAGGAGTTAAAACAAAAGCACCCAGCGCGGGGTCTAAAACTGGTCCGCCTGCAGAAAAAGAGTAACCGGTAGAACCCGTTTCGGTGGCTACAATCAAGCCGTCTGATTGGCAATTAAGAATCGGTTTGCCATCCTTACATATCCGAGTATAAAGTATTTTTGAAGGTTCACCCGCAGAAATAACTACGTCATTTAAGGCATCAGGCAGTCTATCTTCGCCCGCAATCACAGATAGTTTTGCGCATTTTTCGATTTTGTAATCGCCGCTAAGGATTTTATTTACTGCTTCAAAAGTGTTTTTCGGTTCCGCTTCAGTTAAAAATCCCCGGAGCCCCATGTTTATTGCTAAAATTGGCGGTTCCGGCTTAGCGAGGCCTATGCACGTTCGCAGGATTGTTCCGTCGCCGCCGATTGTAATCAAAAAGTCGGCTTTCATCTGTGAAAGGGGAACCATCTCTTCCTGTGTGGCGACTTTTCCCGCTAGTGTATCTTCTATGTAAACCTTCAATCCTTTCTTTGCAAGATACTCCGCCAACTCTTCCGTAAGCTTCAAAGCTGGTTTTTTATCGTAGCGGGCGATTAATCCTACACTTTTGAACACTAAATCCACAACTCAGTGAAATATCGTGACCTTACTCTATATTAACTCTTTCAGTGAAGAATTCTATTAGACCCGCGTTTTTTCTTTTTTTATGAATGGTTGCTTTCAGCGTAACTTTTTGTGTGTCATTGGTCAGTTTTGACCAATTTTGGGGGGATGCCCTTTGGCAGGTCATGGTCGCATTCCTTTTCGGTTAGACAAATCTGGAACTTACGATAAACTGAGATAAACACGTCAAAGAAGTTGCAATAGCAAGTTAAATAAACTCATTAAAATAAATGGAAGTTTAAATGAGCAAAATCAGTAAAGTTGGCGTTGCATTAACTTCTCTCGGAATCTTCATTCTGGCATTAGCTACTTACCTTTGGCTTTTCACCAAACCATCCGTAAGTGCCCCTAACGCGGCAGGAGTAGGTCCGATAAACGAAGCAGATTATTATGTTGGGCTATCGATGTTAATTTTTGGGATACTAGCTGTTTCAGTGGGACTTAACTATCTCGCGAAAAATAAGTCCATAGAAAAATTGAAACCGCCTGTTTTCAACATAACAGGAGCCTTGATTGGGTTGTTAGCCCTGATATTGAGTTTTGTCTTATTATTTCCCCTTAAATTTTTTGGGATTCAGACAGGAACTGAAATTGTGATCAATGGGTTTGCAATATTCAGCATTGCTATCCTCATAATAGGAATTTACAGATTGTCTAATTCTTTCTCGAGCTACTTTTCAAATCGAGCAAAATTGGTCAGCCTAACGTCGAATGTATTAATTGTAGCTGTGGCCATAATTGTTCTGTTTTTTCAAATGGTCGCATCAAGGCAAGAATGGTTGCATGTTATTTTTGGGGTAGGGTTATTAAGTTACGCTATTGGGCGAGTCACTTTTGGGTTTTTTGCAGGCAAATTTAACATTGCGTTAAGAGCTTTCAATATAATGATAGGGTTCGCGATTGGACTTTTTTCGACCTTGATTATTCTCTTTGGAACAGTTCAAATATACTCTTCAGGCGGTATGAGTGTTTATCTTGGTTTTGGCTATTTCGCCGATATAACCCTCGTTCTAATAGGGGTTGATTTGCTGGCATCAGCAATCTTTAGTTACTTTTGAAAACTCGCGCTTAAGCGCCGGTGCGATGTCTTTAGTAAAGTGAAAAATATGGAATATTTTTTTAGAAACTAAGGCTATGGCAGTTATGGTACCACTCATTACCACTAGCAGTGTGCAATAAAATAGCTCTGGAAGTGGGAGCATATTGTGCGTTTCGTGACTTCGAAATTAATGGTTGTAACGAGCGCTCAAGCTTAGTCCAGAAGTCTTGACTAACCAGGCCTTTGTTAGTCCAGAAACCTTGACAAAAACGCTTCTATCGACAGAAACTCGCACACACTACATGTTTCGGAAGTGAAAGCATGGGTGTTCCAGTTAAGCCTTGGGTCAAGCGGAAATTGGGGTCTCTCCTTTTTCTGCTTATCTTGTCAGTGTCATTTGTCCTGGTGCCTCCGGCAAAGTCCCAGATTGCTTCGTCCTTCATGAAAGTGACGATTGCGCCAGACGGATCAGTCAGCCCATCGGATGCACCCATCGAACAGGACGGCAGCTACTACACGTTCACTGGAGACATCACAGGTTCCCTTAACGTTTCAGCAGACAACATAGTGATTGATGGGGCAGGCTACAAGCTTCTCTGCGGCGGCAGCACCAGCTTCGCCGTGATGATGTTTGATCGACACAACGTCACTTTGACTGGTTTGGTCATCGCAGGATTCTACATGGAAGCCATCAGTCTTGGAGTCTACAACCCAAGCAACCCGAGTGAATGCAGCAGCAACTGCGTAATCACAAACAACACGATTACGGGCGGAACAAGCGTCGACGTATTTGCCATATGGGCGGAAGGAAACAACAACACCTACTCAAACAACGTGATTGTGCAAAACAACGGCGACGGCATAGTCTTTGACGAAGGAACAGGAAATGTCGTCGAGAACAATTACATTGCAGATAACAACGGGTTCGGCGTGTCAATCGAGTTTGCTCACATCGTCTTCAGAAACAACCAGCTGAACAATAATACCGATGGGGCCTTCGATTTCTTGGAGGGCACTTATTCATGCCCAGCAGAGGACATTGACTCTTCAAACTTGGTTGACGGCAAACCAGTCTGCTACATGGTCGACCAACATAACATGACGGTTCCCACCAACGCGGGATACGTGATGCTGCTCAACTGCACAGGAATTTCTGTCAGAGGTCTCTCAGTGCCTGCGAGCCAAACAAAATACAATTCGGATGGCATCACCCTGTCTGGAACGACAGACACAGTTATTGCTGACAACTCTTTAGAGGCGGGAACCGGAATCATCGTTCGAAACTACGACAGCCAAGAAGGAAACATCAACATCACCGACAACACCCTTAGCGCGGGCATCTCCCTTGTCGGAAGCGGCATATCCGTCGTCGGCAACACTCTGACTGAAACAGGTTTATCCATTTCCAGCAACACCTTCGTGGCAGAAAACACTTTTACAAATTGCAACGCAGAAATCGTAGCTGCAAGCACTTTCTCACCCTGTGAGGCAGCAATCGCTATCTCCGGTGACAACAACACGATAGCACAAAACAACATCGTGCGCTGCGCCACGGGCATCTGGCTTTTCGATGCAAACAACAATAGAATCTACCACAACAACTTCATTAACAACACAATCCAGGCATACATCGAGCATTACGGCGGCAGCCCCGAGGATATGTACATTTTCCACACGTACTTCCCGTCGCTTAATGATTCTTGGGACGCAGGCTACCCAGCTGGCGGCAACTATTGGAGCGACTACAACGGAACAGACACAAACCATGACGGCATAGGCGATTCACCCTACCATGTCTTGGACAACTATACAGACAGGTACCCGCTCATGGCGCCAATAGACATAAACCAGCAAATATTCACCTCTCCCCCAATAGTTAACTTGCTTTCGCCGCAGAACAAGACCTATGGCACAGGCAAAATTGAAATCACATTCACCGTAACTCAACCAGCAATTTGGTATGCATACAGTTTAGACGGACAAGCCAACGTGACTGTGGCTGGCAACACAACCCTCACAGGCATACCCGTTGGGGTACATAGCATAGTGATCATCGCCGTTAACCGAGATGGTTACTTGGGCGAATCGGAAGCAGCCAACTTCACCGTTGCCCCCCAAACTGAGGCATCGAGGCTTGGAGCGAAACAGTCCCTGCTCAGTTTGCCTGTAACTTTTGCTATTTCGTCAATCACAGTCGCGGTTGTAGTTTGCGCTGTTTTGGTGCTGCAATTAAGAAAGAGAGCGTTGACTAAAAGGGAGATTGCGGTTTCGGGTCCAGCCTCGAGGTGAAGAAAAAACAGTTGAAAGCGCTAACAAACGATTGCCAAAGGCCATGAAAAGCCATCAGCATTGCTTGCGCCTTGACCGTAACGTTATATTAATTCAAAATGAGTTAATTCACTGTGACAGATACAGTGCAAACCAAGTTTCCTGACCCGAATCATAAACATGACATAAAGAAAACACACGTCTCATTCGTCGAGTATGACGACGTCGACTTCGCAAAATTAGCTAAGGACACCAAATACTTCGGCGAAGGCAACTCCGAAGAACGAGTTTTAGAGTTCGATTTCGAATATTGCCTCGGGTGCAGCCTAAGACTACTTGACGGCAAGCCAATAATGACCAGAGATATTTTAGAGGAAGAATTCGAAAGAATAGTCACTCAAGCAAAAAAGAACAAATACGTAAGCTCACAAAAAACGACCATACAACACTCAGATTTCGAAACACTGGAGCGACTCATCAAGAGAGCTTTAGAATTTGGCAAACTACAAGAAAGCAAAGCCTAAAAAAACAAATTGCTAAAAAGTTGCTATTAGCAAAATGTGAAGCCACGTTATTTGTTTGCCAGTGCCAGGATACTGCCAATTGTTCCAATGATAAAACTTATCACTCCAAGTCCTCCTACCGCGATGCTTAGTATTGAGAATACAAGTACGACTAATGAGCCTGCCAGTATCATTGATGTTTTGAACATAAGGATCGCGCCGACTAAAATTAGGGAGCCAAACAATAATGCGGCAACGCCTATTTCATAGAGAGTTGCACCTGCAAAGAATTTAACAGCAACATTATCGTTTACGCCCGTGTGCACTAAAGCTCTACCCTGCCCAAGCCTACCAAAACCCTCAATCAACAGTAGTACACCCGCGACAAGAGACAACACAAATGCAATCGTGGTTAGTTGGCTTCTCTTCATAACGGTCGCCATTATATTTTCGCCTCCTCCTTTCTGCTTCATTAAAATTTAAGGATGGAGAAGTTAAAAAGGGATATGCACCAAAAATGAATGTAAACCTAACATCCTGCGCTTTTGCATCTTTTTCAAAATTGGAATTGAAAACTGATTATTTATCCAAATAGGGACCAAAAAAGAGTAAATAATCTGCCGTATCAAATAGTGGAGGGAACGCTCCAGAGCCTATCGTATAGATAACCAATGACTATTCCAAGAGCCAGAAACCTTAGGACATTTATTCCTGCGCCGACCAAAAGAACAACAGAGAAATTGCCAAGATTAAAAATGGTTGTAAAGGCTTCAATAATGACTAAGGCAATAAAAGTGAGAATTACGGACTTTAGAATTGAATTCTTTGTTGGAATCTTGTCAAAAAAACGAAGCAAGAAATAGCTGACGCCGCATGCGATAATCAGTCCACCAACCAAAGATTCAACAAGCATTGGATTATAAGAAATTGAAAGAGTAGTTCTATAAGCTGCAGCGATTGGCGTAAGGGAAATTAAGAAATTAACTGCCCAGAAGGCTAATCCTCCAGCGACAGCCAGTTTTATCGTCTTCATCCGGATTTCCTTGGATCCGGTCATCAGTTAACTCCGATTAAAGCTGGTTTCTGGTCTTTTACGCCCATAATCAAAAGCCACAAGCTAAGTGAAATTTCCGCAATGAAACTAACCGCCAACCCTGGATAAGATAGTAATCCGTATCCGGGGAAAAAGAAAAACTGGAAGAACCAAATCAGAACGCCAAAAAAATCAAGGATCAACAGTATGCCCAAAACTCTAGGAAGAATGCGCGACTTGTAAACTAAGTAACCAAGAGGAAGTAACCAAGTGCCAAAAAATAACTGGGCGATCATAAACCCATTTGTGTATGAATTAAGAAATGACATTGCCATAGCTTGCAGTTGACCTGTTTGAAATACGTTTAAGTAATTAGCACCACTCAAAAGCTGAAGGGCAGCAAATAGATTTAGCGCATTAATACATTCTACAGCGACGCCTGCTAAGTTTAATAATAAGAACAACAAAGCAAGGTTTCTGTTAACCGGTTTTAATAACACGTATAAAGCCCATGCCACTAAAACAAAAAACAAAGCCGAGAGTAGCTCGCTCATAAAACCGATCCGAAATAGCCCCTGAGAAGACATAATATTGTTAGCTGTGGTAGCTGCATCTCCGAACGCAAGGAGTTTCGAGCGAATAAGAGATGCAGAGATAAAAGTAATAAAAAACATGAGATAAAAAAAGCCCGCTATTCTTGCCGTCTTGCTTGAAGATTGATCTGCGACCTGGCCGATAGAATTTTCTCCTTCAATTGGCATTATAATCCACGATTCTTTTGTTTATCGCTGAATAAAGCTTATAAGTTTTTTCAAAACGAAGTTTTGTTGGGAGTAATGAATGGGTGTGGGTAGATTTATCGTCAAGGGAGGCTGCGCCTTTGGTCGTGTAGTTTTTGGGCAAAGTCTTTGAATGTCTGAAAATGTATCGGGTTACTGGCTAAGTATGCTATCGTTTCGTAGTATTTGTTGAGTTTGCATAGTTGTTCCAATGTTCTGTTGGGAACTGCTAGGAAGATGCCTAAGCTGTCAATGTCAGATAAAGGGTAATTTTTCATTACACTTAGACGATTCTTTGTTTCGATTATTTTCTTGGGATCCTTTATCTCTTTAAGTAAGAAGTCTGCATCCTGCACTTCCTTTTGAACTTCTGGGTCATGAATCAGCTTAAGAGCTATTTCAAAGAATTTATCAAATTCTTTTTGATTCCTAGCCTCATACTTAAAGACGTCTGATGAAATGATGCGCATAGCTTGAAAGCTTAGAAACTCCATAATTTCCGACGCACAGTCAAAATCTTGATTCTGTTGGAAATTTCTTTCAAAGTTAAATTTGCCTATAGACGCCCTAAACTCCTTGCAGTCTAGAATCTTTCGCGTTATATGTTTTTCGAAGGTTGAAAAATCAGTGTTGCCTTTCTTTCTAAGAGTTAATCCGATTTCATTTAGCAATGGCTCAACGTTGGAAACAAGTCCGTGTTCTGTTTCTGAAAGCATCCTTTGATTTTTTAGCTTCTTGATCCATTCGTAAATTTTAGCGGTTGGAGGAATCGCTGGAGGCTTTATTCCGTAAATCGTTTTTGCCATTTCATAACCCGTTATTGGGCCACTGTAAGCTAAATAGTAGATTTTTGAGGGCAAACCTGCTCTGAGTGGATTTGTTATTCTTTTTGGCATCCAACATACCTTCCCGGTTTTTTGGATATATGCCTATTAGATGCTTTTAGTTGTATAACGCATCCATTGGGTATGTATCTTAATGGTATATACGACACTCTGCTTATATGTTTTCTGATGATATACGATGTGTATAAAAACTTTTAGCGTTCTTAAAGAACCGGAAAAAGGCGTAGCCTTACTTGAAAAGTGCATAGAGCAACAAAAAAGATAAGGAGGAATCAAGGTGGCTGAAAATAAAACAATAATCAAGGTTCCTGATGCTTATTTGTCTCTGATTGAAGACCTTCGTCTGCTAAAAAGTGACGAAAACAACCCTAATAAAATGACGGTTAACCAGAAAAATCAGGTTTGGAAAAGCCTTCAGAAATACGGGTGGACTTATCCAATCATAACTAACAAGGACGGCGTTTATGCTGATGGTGAGCAACGGGCTCAAGTCTGCAAGGATCATGGCGAGTTTTTTGCTCCAGTATTGAGATTGCCCGTTTCTGATGTCGACAGGAGAATGCTTCGGCAAATTCTAAACAAGCTCAAGGGCAAACACAACGAAGAGCTTGATAGTGCTGAGTACATGCGCATTATAGAGGCTGGAGAGAAAGATTGTCTAAAAGCATTGTTGGAGTCCGTTGGCGAAAAGCTTCCCAAAGACCTTGATAGAGAACTTGAAGGGTCAAATATCATACCTGGTAGTTGGGAGCTTATTGTCGAATGCAAAGATGAGGCCGAGCAGCAATGTTTCTACAGCAAACTCAAGTCCGAAGGCTACACAGTCAGGGTTTTGAATCTTTAGAGGGATACCGCTTGGATTTTGATTTTGTTAATAGCTGGCGAGAAATAGACAGCTTTCGAGCACAAAGTGTCGTTGGCAGCTTCACCCTAAACGATGTAAAGTTGGAGAAGCATTTCAAAGGCTCGTTGCCAATAGAAGAAGACGACTGGCAGATAGGCATCATTGTTGGGCACAGTGGCTCAGGCAAATCAAGCATAGCAAAACGGCTCTTTCCAGACTCCTATATCAAAAGCTTAGAGTACTCGCACGAATGCCTCTTAGATGATTTTCCTGAAAACTTGGAGACAAGCGAGATAACACATCTACTCTGCAGCGTCGGGTTTGCTAGCCCTCCAGACTGGCTCAAAGCTTACAGTTGCCTCAGCCAAGGTGAAAAAATGAGAGTTGACATCGCACGCGCACTCTGCCTGAATCAAAAGCTGATTGTTTTCGACGAATTCACCAGCGTAGTTGACCGTGAAATAGCTAAAGTGAGCTCTTTTGCAATTAGTAAGGCGGTTAGGCGACAGAGTGACAAGAAATTCATTGCAGTAACCTGCCATTACGATGTGGTTGATTGGCTTGATCCTGACTGGGTTTTTTGCACCGACACGATGGAGTTTGACCGAAAAAAAGAAGTCGGCCGCCCGTTGAACTCAAGGTTTATCGGTGCGGCGCTTCCTTGTGGCAAATATTTCGGCAGTATCACTATCTGAATGGTTCTCTTCCTTCAACAGCCCGATGCTACGTGGCAACCTATCAAAACAAGCCAATAGCGTTCATAGCTGTCATTCACATTCACATGAGGGCGAACTATTATCGCGTTAGCCGCTTAGTTGTCTTGCCTGATTACCAAGGAATAGGCATTGGAAAATGTTTACTAAACTTTGTCGCTGAGCTCTATACTTCTCAGATGAATTTGCCTTTCTATTTAACGACGAGTAACCCGCAGCTTGTTCACGGAAATCTTGGTAACTGGAAAATTAAGCGCATTGGTCATAGCAGCCACGGGAGAGAAGATACATGGATAAATCGTGAACTGCTAAAATCCAACAGCAAACGGCGCCTAACTGTTTCCCTTGAATACCTTCCTCAGAAAAAACTTAACGGAGAGTTGACTCAATCTTTGCCCCACAAATAAGTAAAAATTATTCTGAAATTGAAACAAAGGTTCTGATTTATGAAAAAGCGAACGCTTGAAAGACGCTTAGAACTGCTAAGGCTTGAAGGAAACGGCTTGCAGCCTTCCGAAATTGTAAAGGAATTAAGCATGAAATATTGTGTAACTCCACGTGCGGTTTGGCAAGATTTTGAGACAAGAAGCAGCTGGCAACTTACAATGGAGAAGACCGAGGAGGCTCTACTCAAAGTTCGAAATAGGCACGAGCAGCTTTATCGTAAAGCGTCAATTGCTAACATGAAGGCAAAGTCTGACCGAACTCAAATAGCCGCTTTGAACCTTATGCGGAAGATAAACTCTGATATAGCTGAGTTAACAGGAGCCAAATCTCAAAAACCAACACTTGAAGAGACTACTATCAAATGGGCGGATCCAAAGGAATGCAAAAAACAATACTGATTAGGTACAAGCCCCATCCAGGGCAAATCGAATTTCACTATCACCCAGCAAGATTTCGAGTGCTAAACTGTGGAAGACGATGGGGCAAAACCATCGCAGGCGCAAACGAATTCATAAAACAAATGTGGCAGCAAGGCGAAGGACGCGAAAAAGAAGGTATTGTAGGCTTTGCTGTAGCGCCCACTTATTGGCATACGCAGAGGCAATGGAGTGAATTCTTCAATTTTTGCCCACCTCAACTTATAGAGGAAATTCACCGCGCTGAACGACACGTTATCCTTAAGGGTAAACGCCATGTCTGGTTTAAGAGTGCAGATAACCCTGATTCGCTTCGCAGTCAAGGCGTAAAGGTTCTTTGGGTGGATGAGGGTGCACAGATCGCTGAGGAAGCCTGGACTCTTGCCCTAAGACCTTCATTGATGGATCAGAAAGGCATAGCATTCTTCACAGGCACGCCGCGGGGACATAACTGGTATTTCCGGCTATGGACACGTGGACAAGACCCCACTCAAACGGATTATAAGAGCTGGAGTTTTCCAAGCGTCACTAACCCATATTTGGATCCCGCCGAGATTGCCTCTTTCGCCCGTGATATGCCTGAACTGGCTTATCGCCAAGAAGTTATGGCCATGTTTCTCGAGGATGTTGGTTCTGTTTTCCGAGGCGTAGACCGCATAGTCCAAGGCAGTTTTCAATCGTTTGAACAACATAAGCAGTATGTCATAGGTGTGGATCTTGGGAAGCTTGAAGATTTCACAGTGCTTTGCGTTTTGGATATGGATGGGCACCTGTGCGCTTTTGACCGCTTCAACGAGATAGACTGGCCTTTTCAGCGTAAACGCATAGTTCAACTTGCCCAGCGGTATGACGCACGCTTGCTCCTTGATGGCTCTGGCGTTGGCGTTCCCGTATGCGATGAACTCTACCGCCAAAACGTTCGCATGGACGGCTACAAGTTCACTAACGCAACGAAAAAAGACCTTATCGAGAACTTGAGTATAATGATTGAAAATGGGCAACTTACGATACCTCAGGTTCCAGAGCTGATCAATGAGCTTAAGCTGTTTGGCTACAAAACTACCTCAAGCGGAAATGTGCAGTATGGGGCACCCGAAGGCTACCACGACGACTGCGTTATCGCTTTAGCATTAACTGCTTGGCAACTAAAACACACGACTCCAATCACAGGCGTTGGTGTCGCGGTGATCAAGAAAAAAACAATTAATCGTGATGACGATTAGCTTAAAAAAACTGATTTGACTATCAGATCAGGCTCCGAAGGTGGATATGGAATGCTAAAACGCGGGTGTATCTCTGGGTAATCCTCGGATTGCCCTTTAGATTCCTTGAATAAATCTGTTATAGGCGTCATTGCCAAACATAGGCATGGTTCCCTCTGTATTGTTGGTTGGCAGTACATGCAAGAGCCTCCATTCATAATCGGTAGGTCAGTCGCAAGCGAGTTGAAGCGACGCTCTGGAGCAACAACACCCATTGTGAGCTATTAGGCTATCCACAACATAAGGCAAAGCTTGGGCTAAATTTATCAATATGTATGTATACATTATGTATGATGATAGATGGCAAGACAAATTTCCGTTTCAAACGAAGTCTACGAACTTCTGTCAAAGCGAAAGGGCAAAAAAAGCTTCTCTGAAGTCATAAAAGAAAGCCTCTGCGCAAATAAAAAGAAAACCGATATAATGAAATTCGCCGGAATCATGAAGGATGAAAAAGAAAAACTTGAGCAGCTAAAATTACAAATTGAGGCTGAAAGAGAAGCTAACTACGGCAGATCATTTAAAGAGGAATAATGACGTTAATCGACACAAGCGTTATTATCGATTTCATAGCTGGCAACGAAAAGATTGTTTCCTTAATACGAGAACTCGCCGATACAGAAGAAATAAAGACGACCAGCATAACGGAATATGAATTACTTAAACATAAGTCAAATCTAAAAAGGCGGCTTGCAGAAGAATTTCTGTCTGAAATAACGGTTTACCCCTTCGATGGAGCCGCCGCCAAAGAAGCCGCTATGCTTTTTAAAGAACTGGAAGATGCTGGGAAAATGATTAATGAAAACGATTTGCTTATTGCGGGCATTGCATTGGCACAAGATGAGGTTTTACTGACAAGAGATCAAAAGCTCGCCAAAATTGGCAAAGACACAATCAAAACCGTTTAACTCGAAGTTTGAACCAATATTTCAAAATGCTTTGAAAAGAAAAAAGAAGGACAAAAAAAGCGGGACAGTTGTCTATTGCTTTTTGTGCTCTTTGAGAACAGTCATCGGTGATGTGCTGGTGTCGGCGATGCCTGGCATTGCTCGTAAGACTTCTCCGATGAAGTGAAGGCTATTTTCGTTGCTGTCGGCTTTGAAGAAAATAACGAAATCCCAGTATCCATATAAGCTCCATGAAGACTCGACCACTACTCCTTTCATTGGCTCGGTAGGCATCTTTTTGAACGCTTCCCAGAACTCGCCGCCCTTTCCCGAAATCGTTTTGACTAAAACTTGATATTTCATCATGCTCTTTTCCAATTAACACACCATTCTTATTTTTGTAAAAACATGCCTTTAAGACTCTGTGACTGCATAACCGCAACCACAACCGCTCAACCATCCAACGCCAACTTCAACTCCCATGCCAAGGAACTTTTACAAAACATCGCCCGAAGGCTACCACGATGACTGCGTTGTTGCTTTGGCATTGGCTGCTTGGCAACTAAAACACGCGCCTCCAGTCACAGCTGTCGGTGTCGCTGTGATCAAGAAAAAAATAATTAACTGTGATGATGATTAGTCTGAAGAGCTTAAGGCATTTGGTTATGGTATTTTCTATATTTGTTCGCGCGCGAAGAATGGTGAATGAAAACGATTTGCTTGTTGCGCGCATTGCATTGGCATTTGAGTTTTTACCGACAAGAGATCAGCATCTCGCTACATTGGCAAAGACAAAATCAGAACAATTTAATTCAAGTGACAGAGGCATAAAGACAGAGGAAACAGTGGAAACGAGACCAATTAACTGAGAACCAACAAAATGGGTTACGGAAACAAAGGATTGACGAGATGGCATATCAAGGACAAGCCTGGAACTCAAAAAAGAAGAAGAACTGGAACGACTTTGAGGCTACGAGATGTAATCCTCTGATTGGGAGAACAGAGCATGTTTATTTTGAGTCAAAAAAATGGTTCTGACGCACCAATGAGACCGCTTCAAAAGAAGATGCAGAAGAAGAAAAAAGTCATTAAAGTGTAGAACGTTAAAAGAAGTCATGCAGGGCTAGCTCAAATGATTTCGAAGCGCGACGCTCGAATCCATTTCTCAATACTACAATTGTTTAGAAAACCAAATACAGAAATTGCAAACAGCTTTTGCAAAGAGGTTCGCTTCCCTATCACCTGAAGTATTCATACCTGCATTTAGCAGAAAACCATTCCCTCGCTTAAGAGCATAAACTGGAAACAATTCTTCAACAGTTTCGTCTTTGGCTCTTATTACTGGAATGCAATCCTTTGTAGATTTTGGCATAGCCCTAAATTCAATGACCTCAGGCGAATCCTTAGCAACCAAGTTACCAAATTTTTCTATGTCTTGTTGGTCTTGGTATATCTTTCTTACTTTTGATACTGGTGCAGGAATTGCGTCAAATTCTTTGAACAGCAACGTTCCTGTGAAACTTAAAAGCGCCACTAATTCCGACCTAGGGGGTTCCCCCTCCTTAAAGTGGACGCTCGGAATAACCACTTTTTCATCCGATAACGGGTACTCCTTTCCTTCCAATACATCCCAAGCATAGAAAAAAGGAAAACCGCCTGTATTGACATAAATTCCCCCATCCTCAATAAAATTTTTTATTGCATTGAAAGCAGGTTTGTATTTACGGTCAATCTCTGGATACTCTTCTCCGAAAGGGTTTAAGACAATTGCGAATTCTTCTGAAATATTTTCGATATTAGTGGTAACTATTTCAAATTCTCCAGCTGTTTTATCAAGTGATTCCATGATTTTCTTTTGCCAAAAACTTGGTAAATTACTAGTGAACGGGTATTTCTCACAGATTTTTTCATCTTTTCCCGTGACATATCCATCAAGTACTGCAAGTTTCGCTACAAACCCCATCGCATTCTCAACTCCATTTTTCTCAATATATCACAAAGTGTGTTTGCATCTTCGAGAACTGAATCCGCATATGCCCTGCTAAAGATTCTAGGAGGGGCAACTCTAGGAGTGCCCTCTTTCTCTAATCCATATCGAGATATTATTCGCAATTCGTCACTATAGCTCATAACAATAGGCATTACTTGTAAAATCTTGTCTTTGCTGTAGAAATGCTTACTCGCCACTTTTTCTGCCAACGCGCTTATGATTTTAGCTGAATCTTCTCCAAAATGCTGGGGCGTGTAAGTTATATCACAAAGTCTGCACATAGCCTTTATGGAAAACTCTATTGCTTCAAACGAAGCGATTACTGACTCTACGTTGTTAAACGTGTTGAAAAGAGTTCGCGCTTGCCTATAATTGGAATATGCCCGATGAATATACCAGTTAACTATTTCTCGTTGAGACTTATCAAGGGGCAACAATGTCACCTTGATAAAGTTCAAATAATTACTATTTATAAATTTGCGATTTTAAGTTTCAGAGCGGCATAAATTGCATTCATAGTTTGTATGTAGCGTGCGCATGATGATTATTAGCCCGAAGAAACAGGGTTTGGCAGGCATATCTGGCTCCGTATGCTGTGAAAGTTTAGGGCTCAGTATTGATTCGTAGCTTTAGCGTTAGCTGTTTGGCAACTTAAACGAAAATTTTTTTGACAAAGTCTGCGCAATGTGTCATTGATAAACTCTTCTTTTAGTATCAAAATCAATCTGCAATTTAGATTTCTCGCAAGATGTGAAAAAGTACAATAGTTTAGTAACGAGATAACCTTAGTAGATAACTATTTTGCTTAATAGATATCAATAGTGAGTATTTGAATTGTTGTAATTTCAAGCTTTGTTACTTTATTGTTTGTTGTGTTGCTTGCAAAATGTAACAATACAGAGTTAAATTCACGTTTGCGTAAATCAGGGGTTAATGGGAAATCTTAAAAAGATTCATATGCATGTGTATTACGGTGAAAAATTGATGGCATCACGGTCAGAGGTCGAAAGCTGTTTTTCCGTCTTGGGTACAGGGATAGCAGGATTAAGGTTACTAAAGGTATTCGGAATTAAATCTAAAGAATTGGAAATTTTTATGAAGGCCATGGCAACCGAGGAACAAGTAAAAATTTGTGCCTTTGCGCCATCACCGTTGCGTGGTCAGTACGAGGAATCGATCTCGGAAGCGGAGACAAAGGTGAAACAAGACATAGAAAAACTTTCTGTAGATAAGCCGTCGGATGAGACAATAGACAAAGCGATAAAAGATACAAAACAATTATATGGTATATTAGCCGAGCTTCATAGAACCGCAGTTACGGGTTTGGTCACTTAAAGGGTTAAACAAGTGCAATTAACTCCCCTGATTGAACATATAGACGGATTAATAGATAGGACCGATGACCAAAAAAATAAGCTCAAAAATATCCCTTTTTTAAAAATTGATAAAATGCTAGTGCAAACAATATCAAATTATAAAAACGGTCTCCTGATAATTCACGATAGCTTAACCGATTCGCTAACTAGAAAAGCAGTAATCTTGTCTAAGATAGAAACAAGAGCTGGCGATTTTCTTACTCCCGATCAAGTGATTTATAATATTTATCAAGCACTCGTTAGCTCGGCATATAGTACAGCGGAACACTTTAACGGATCTGTCGCGTTGCTGGTTGAAAGCGGTATCCCTTGGGAATTATACTATTGGCTATTAGAAATACCTCAAAGTTTTGGTATCAACAAGCCCATTGTTTTTCGGCAGGGCATACGATTTGTCACACAAACATTCTATGAAGAAATCGCCAAACCACTTGCTCCTTTGATTGAAATAGCCAAAGATCCAAATGTCCAAGGATCTTTGATACAAATTTCACCGGTAGATCTTCTCAAGAAACATCCAATCGACGATGGGTATATCATTACTTGTATCAGAAGCGAAGCGGATAATCCGGCAATGTGGCCAATATTGTGTCATGAAATGTTTGAAACAGTAGACAAGGATTTAGGCTGCTTAGGACAAAGCCTAATGGACCAATTCAAGACCTACGTTAAAACTCAAGTAGCTGTGATGCCTCTCATTAACGATGAAAAGCTGGCTAACGAAAATTGGCTTTTAGAAATTTTGATGGATTTTTTGGCAATAAATAGTTTTGGACCAATGTACGCCCGATCACTTTTAGAATACTGCCAACGGTCGCCTTACTACCCTACCCCTGAGCACCCAGAAATGTGTTACCGGATTTATTCCGCTTACTTATACTTAACAGCTCCGACAAAATCGCAAAGTGATATTTTCAGTATTTGCCAACAAGTTGCCAAAGAACAAATTCAGCCAGAGGTTACTAGGTATGAGGACGAAGGCAATCTTGATTCTGAGAAAGAACGAGTGCTCACGCAATTATTTCAGCTAATGGTTAAATTTAGCAGAACAATAAAAACTCCGACATTCGTTCATAGACTTGATAATTATATTGCCGAATCTCAGACCTCCGCAATAACCTTGAAGGATTTAATAAGAAAAAAAGAAGCACTTGATCCAGAAGGTAAGCAAAAATTCATCCAATTTAAAGATCCCTTACTATCATTCGATCGCATAAAAAATACTATTTTTAACTTTGGCATTTCGTTGGCAATTGATCCCAATATTCTTTTAAATGTAGTTATCGCAAATTTGGACGAGTACAATAAAGAGACTCATTATGAGGTCATCGTAGATAGCATCAAGAAATGGAAAATTAAGAGTGTTTGGGACTCATCAATTGATGTTATTAATAAATAGTCACAAGTTTTCTGCAACTCTATCTAAAATCCCAGTGGTAAACTCCTTGTCTGATCTAAGCATAGTGCCTAATTGGCTTGCGTATTTCTTATCTTTTTTTGCACGATAAGGAACAACAACCTCACTATCCAGAGTTTCAAGAGTAAGAGCTGCGATCCTCTGCAAAGGATGCAAGGCTACTGGAACTTTTCCAAGATTTGAAAGTTCGCAGGTGATTATCCCTGTATATCCTGGGTCTATCCCTCCCGCTGTTGCGTGAATAATTAAACCAAGTCTTCCCAAGGAACTTCTCCCGTCAAGGCGTCCCAAAATATTAGCGGGCAATCTAACCCGTTCAAATAAAGGTGCAATGGCAAAATCGCCCGGCTGCAAAATGAATCTGGCGGTCTTGCTAAAACCAAGATGTCGATATTCTCCATAATCCGTTTGCTCCTCACAAAGTCTAGGGTCGTAATACGGTTGCTCAAAATGCTTTATTAAATAAACCAAGTTGGCAAGGCGTAAGTCTATTTTTGCGCCTTGAATTTGGTTTAGGTCTAAGATTGGGTGAATAGTTATTTCTTTTTTCATAATGCTTTGAAAAATCTGTTCATCCGTTAGGACTGTCATTCTGATTTGCTTCCTTGAAGCGGACCGTGTTCAATTTCTCCTCGATCATACTCCCAATAATGTTTTCCTTTTGTTGTTCTAAATAAATAATAGCTATATTCTTTTTTGTCTTCTGATTTTATTTCTAGAAGAGGCTCTAATTCCGCAAGCATTTCCCTAGCCAATTTATGTCTAGTTTGAAAATCAACATATCCATTCTTAGAATGTATTTTTTTAAATAATTCAACAGCTACTGCAAGTAATCCTGGGAGATTAGTTATAATTTGAATTGCCACCTCAGGTGAAGTTGGCGCAAATTGCCTCTCTGTTATAAGCTCAAAAGACAATTTTGAGTCTTTTAGGGTTTTAAGAATACCCATCGAGTCTTTTTGATCTATTATAATAGTTATTTCGATAATGGTGTCTTTCATAGCTAACTCTGATAAGAGAAACTCCATTTAAGGTTTGCTTTTGCTTAAAAGGCGATAATTTCCAAAAGAATTAGCAGCAAACGCCACGTTCAGTTGAAAAATAGAAAGTGAAAACAACAGAAAAAAACATAACCCTGAAAAAACACAGCCTTAGAAAATAGGGTGACGGAAGCAACTGAGCCAAAACGATAGAGGTGAAGTAAATGAGTAGGTTCATCAAGAAAGATTTGGAGAATACAGAGTTCGCAGATCACAAACTTTTTTGCCGAAGATGCGGCAGACAAACGTTCAGGTGGGCTTGCTGTGACGAACGTACCTCGCGAGTGAAAATGCGGCCCAGCCTTAAGGATAAGCTACATGTGAAGTAAAGACAGAGAAAAATGTAAAATCGTTGCTACATTCACAATACATTGAAGGTACTGGCGTTCACTTTGGCTTCATCTGAAAACAGGTTAAAGCAACTTTTCAAGATCAAGAGCTCCCTACTTCAGCAATTAACATAATTATGGAAGGTTTCTTCGTATCGTTTGGTTTAATTTCTAATTTTTTGATTCAGCGGCTTTGTCAAAAACTTGGGAAATCAGGGCATTTTCAATTCTGACAGCTTCAGCATCTTTGGTGCCTTTATTTTTGTGCTCTGAAACATGCTTTTCGATAGCTTGGCTCATTGCTTGCAGATCAGGTACCAAGAGAATTCTGTAGCTACATTCACATTCTATTACTAGCAAACTAATCCCAGAAAATAGAAGCCGCTGTCTCCTCTAAAAAAGCAAGTTCCCAAAACAGAAATAATACCTAAAACAGAATGTTTTTTTATCAAAAGGAGGACCAAAATAATAATTTATTTGAAGGTGATCCGGCGGAAATATTAAATTCCTAAATGCGCCTAAAATGTGTATTCTGTGCAGTCTTATTTTGGAGAGGAACAAAAAATGATTAAGGGAATGCATGGGTTGTTCTATACGCCGAAGGCAGAGGAGTTGCGTTTGTTCATTCGGGATAAATTGGGTTTTTCATGTACTAATACTGGCGGGGGGTTGGCTTATCTTTGATGTGCCTGAGGCTGATTTAACTTGTCATGAGTCGACCGAGGTTTTCCATTCGATTTCTTTCTACTGCGATGACATTCATAAGACTGTGGAAGATTTGAAGTCT
>Ga0187891_1000465_pt1 | contig 41113 bp, 56 predicted proteins | sample June2016WEW_21_4_FD_132990 | JGI IMG/M metagenome (GOLD analysis project Ga0187891, IMG submission 132990) | Peatland microbial communities from SPRUCE experiment site at the Marcell Experimental Forest, Minnesota, USA - June2016WEW_21_40 | ecosystem: Environmental > Terrestrial > Soil >... | reverse complement strand
GTCGAGCCGTCGTTCACCACGGCGCGATTGTTCGTCGTGTCGACCACGACCTCGCCTTGCGCGCCGGTGAAGGCGCCGACTTGCGTCGCGGTTCCGCGTCTAAGCTGAAGCTGTTCCGTCATCTCGTCGGCCTCAATATCGCCACCACGCGGAGAGTTGCTGCGTCTGACCGGTGCCTATGCCCGAGCCGTAAAAAGTCTCGGCGCCGGTCGAGCTGGTGTATTCGAGCGCCTGGAAGTACTGCAGGCCGATGGCTCCATAGCCGATGACGCTCGCGCTTTCCGACGCGACCGCAACGCCGGAGGGGGTTTGGCCAAATGTCCCCTGGAACGGCGTCGAGGTGCTATTATAACCGATGCCGACCTGCGTGATCTGCCCTCCGGATTGCGTTCCGAAGCAGATGTAGGTCGCGGCGAGCGCAGCGTCTTCGATATTGCCTAAGACGAACGTCACGCGATTGTTGGCGCTGGCGTCGGCCTCGTGCCAAGAGGCGGTCGACCATGTCCACGACGATTTGCTGTCCTGCGCGAAGGCGGTGATCGGCACGCGTTGGTATTCGTTCCACAGGCCGACCCATGCTCCGCCGCTCGGACCGCCGCTCACCGCCGCCGGCGCTGGGTTGAAACTGACCGTCGCCGCGCCGTCAGTTCCGTCTGTTGTCGATCCAGCCGGTGGTCCAGCCGTAGGCGGTGGCGGCGGTGTTGCTGCGGACGCCGATCTGGCCGCTGGTGTTGGTGATCGTGCGGCGGCGCGCGGCGACGGATTGCATCGAATCGCCTGAAGTTGGGCCGCCTTCGTTGAGCGTCGCGGAAGCCGAGGAATAAGTGGACGAGGAATCAGGCTCGTCCGGCGAGGTGATCCACAGCGTCACGTCGTTGCCGGCGCCGTTGTTGGTCGCGACCGTGCCTTGCCACTCGACCTTGATCGCGGTCGGCACGTTCATCGTGTAGAGGGTGCGGCTCGACGTCGACATCGTCGAGCCGTTGACGTCCTCGGTCGGCGTCGCGAGATAGGCTTGCAATCCGCCGCCGTCGATCTCGTCCGCCGTGAACGGGATCGGCCCGGTGGTCGAGCTCGCCGTCATGAACGAGAAGATGCGGCGGAAATAGGTGGCGTAGCCGGTCGGGCAGCTCGGCGCGCTCTCCGAGGTCGAGGCGAATGTGGTGACGCCGGAGCCGCCCCTGCACAGGAACATATGGACGACGGCCGAGCTGGGCAGCGTCGTGCCGCCCTGGTAGCCGTTGGCGGTGTTGCCGTTGGACACCGCCCATGAGGCCGGCGAGGCGAGCGCGATATTGACGGTCGTCGTGCTGTCCGCCGCCGCGCCCGCCGAGATCCTCATCGAGGCCGTGGTCGAGGAGCCCGCGATCGAGGATGGCAGCAGCCCGGCGATGCTCGCCGCCGCGACCGAACCCGGCGCCGGGATCAGCGATTGCCCGCTGATCGGGAAATAGGCGAGCTTCCAATTGCCCGAGCCGAGCGAGATCGCGATCGCCTCGTCGCCCGCCGCAGTGGGGATATTCCCCGCCGTCGGCAGGATCAGCGAAGTCGAATTGTAAGTGAGGGTCAGCGCGCCAGAGAAGCTGAGGAACTTGATCTGGCCGACGGCGCAATTCGCGCCAAAGCCGGTGATCGGCGTCGTGCCGGAAATTGTGAGATAGGATTGCGTCGGCGAAGCGCCCGAGGCGCCGCAGAGATTGGTCGTCGTCGCGCTGGCGACCGTGGTCGCCGCGCCGCCGCCGAGCACCGGCGTCCAGACATCGTTGGCGGCGTCGATGTAACCGACGGTCAGCCAGTCGGCGCCGTCGTATTGCGCCACCGCGCCGGTCGCGGTGTCGTACCAGCACTCCCCGGCGCTCGGCCCCCCCGAAAGCTCGTTGCTCGGCACCGACGCGCCTGCATTGCAACTGGCCACGGAATTGATCGCCGAATTGTAGTCGTTGACCATCGTCAGGCCGGGCAGCGTCCCGGTGGTCGGCGCGTAGCGCTGCGATTGGTCGGCCCAGGCCGCGTCGACGAGATCGAGGCGCGCCTCGGCCGACGCGGCGACAAGCGCGCACGCCACGAGCGCGGCGCGGAGCCGCCGGGCGGAAGGGGCGCGGCCGCGCGCCGCCGCGAGGAGGCGGTTGACGATGATCATCCGATTTCTCTCTTCGCTGAGGCCGCCGGGTTATTTTTCGACCGCGCCGAAGGCGACGTAGGCGGACTTCGCCGGCGCGGCGGAAACGCGCGGCTTGAGGAGGCCGCCGGCGCCGACGTCGATCGCCCGCGCCAGCGCCTGCGCGCTCGCCGCGTCGGGCGCGCCGACGCTGACGCCGGGCGGGGCGACGAGCGCCAGCGCGGCATGGGCCTCGAGGCCGGCGGCGTTGGCCGCGTCGACGAAGTCCTCGGCGATGTCCTGCGACTTGGCGCTGGTGAAATAGACCACGAGCGAGGTCGGACCGGCGGCGCGCAACGCGGCGCCGAGCGGGGCGAGCTGCGCCTCGGTCAGGGGCGTCCACTGGCCGGCGGCGACGCGCGCGACATGGGTCGCGTTGACGGGCGGGCGCGATTCGAGATGGACGAGCGTGGCGCCGCCGCCGAGCGCGAGCGCGGCGGCGATGGCGTAATGGGCGATGTCGTGATTGTCCAAGATGGCCTCCTCTTTCAAAATCCCTCGACGGTCAGCGCGACGCCGGCGCGCGCGACCGCCGAGCCGCCGTTGAAGATGGTCAGCGTCAGTTGCGACAACGATTCGCCCGAGACGACCGCCGAGTCGCCGGCCTGCAGCGTGTTCGCCGCGACAATCGCATAGGGCAGCGTCGCCCCCGCCGGTCCGGCGTTGAACGCGCCAGGCGAAGTTGCGTAATCGGGCTGGAAGACGACGGTGAGCCCGGTCGAGGGGACGCTGAGGTTGGCGTAGTGATCGACGCGCGTCGGCAGCTGCGCCGTCTGGTTGAACGCGCTGACGATCGCATAGGTGTTGGGGTCGTTCGACAGCGCGCCGACGCGCAGCTGCGCCTCGAAGCACGAGAACACGCCGACCATGAAGCGCTGCCACGCGCCCCAGGTGACGCCGTCCGGCGAAAGCCGGATTTCGATCCACGCCGAGACGTAGGCGGTCGACGCGGAGTTCAGCACGTCCGGGTCCGTCAGGACGTTGGCGTCGGCGAGGAAGTTGGCGCCGATCGGCACGCCGGCATAGGCGATCGTGGCGTTGATGCTGACCTGGCCGAGATAGCCGACGCTGATCGTCTCGGCGCTCTGGTAATAGGCCGGCGTCGCCGTCGGGATGCCGCCGGCGGTGAGGACGTCGGCGAGCGAGAACACGATCGTGTCACTCGCGAGAACGCCGCCGGACGCGACCGGGCCGCTGAGGGTGATGGCGAGCGCGTCGTTGACGCCGCCGAGATCGAGAGTCGTCAGGGCGACGCCGACGACCGTCCTATTGGCCGGAATCGCGGATGGCGTGGTGAGGTCGGAGACCGACATCCCCGCGGCGATCCCGGCGGCGACGGGAAGGACCATGATGACGCTGCCCGACGCCGCCGCTGCGGTCGCAGCGGCGCTGACCAGGACGGGATTGGTCGTCAGGATGTTGCCCGCGCCGGTCAGGCGCAGGTATTTGTTGGCCCCCGTCCCCTGGACGCCGAGCCCGGCCCCCAGCGTTCCCGTCCAGCCCGCGGCCTGGTCGTCGAATCTCTGCAGCGTGTTCTGCGCCAGCTGGTTCGCGCTGATCGTGATCGACTGCCACGCCGAATAGATCGTGATTCCGGTCGCCGGCGTGACCTTGGCGGCGATCCAATAGGTTCCAGCGCCCGGCGCGGTGAACGGCGGATGGGCCTGCGTCGCCACCACCGCGCCGTTGGCCGCGCTGGCCCCGCTGCGCATCTCGTAGAAGATCGGCGCGCGCGGATCGCTGACGGGAGTGAACCAGATCTGCTCGAAGCCGTTGGCGAAATTGGTGAACAGCGCCGTCGGCGCGGCGAGCGCCCCGGTCAGCGCCGCGCCGGTGAACGCATAGGCATAAGGCGCGACGTCGGCGAGGCTCTGTTCGCAAGCGCCGACGATGTTGAACGAGGTGAACTTGAAATAAACGGTCTGGCCGATCTGCGCCGCGGTGAACGGCAGCACATAGGGCTCGCCGTCGAGGCGCAGGAACGGCGCGCCGGCGGCGTGGGCGGCGATCGCCGAGCCGTAGGCGCCGCGCGACAGCGGCGTGAGGCTATAGGCCTCGGCGCCGGTCAGCGTCGCGTTCTGATAGGCCAGGGCCTCCTGGTCGACGACGCAGAGCGTGGCGAGCGCCGCCAGATCCGCCGCCGAGCCGCCGGCGAGTTCGCCCCCGCTCTCCGCCAGGCTGACGGCGAGGACGTTGGTCGCGTCGATCGAAGCCCCCGCCGCCGCCGCGGCGATCGCCGGCAGCGCCGCGGTGAGCACGCCCATGCGGCTCGCGCCGGCCGCCCCTGGCTGCTGCTGGTAGGACGTCCCGTCCGTGCTCGCCCAAACGTGGCAGCCGCCCCAGGTCGCGGGGTCGGCGCCGGAGAGGCCCATATAGAGATTGAGGCCCTGACTGATCTGGTCGGGCGGCTCGATCAAGATCGGCGGGTTGACGTTCCCCGGCGCGGCGCCGAAATCGGGGATGTTGCTCGTCGCGCTGTGGGTGGGATAGAGAACCGGCGTCGAGACGCCGGCGACCAGCTCCTCCGCGGTGACGGTCAGCAGGCCCTTGTCGTCCTCCTCTATGGCGAGTATTCGCACCGGATAGTTCGACAGCCCGAGGTTGGCGTCGCTGATCTCGACGACGTCCATCGGGTCGAGCAGGCCATATTCCCAGCTCAGCTTGAACTTGAAGTTGGCCCGGACGTAGAGGCCGCGCTGCAGGATGGTCTGGGCGACGATCGGGGCGACGATGGCGATGTCGCAGATTTCGTGGGCGGTGATCGCCGTGCCGACGCGCGGGCCGTAAAGCTCGATCTGCGACTGGTCGCGCGCCTCGATCGGCGTCGTCGCATATTGGTTGTTGCGGTCGAGGACCTCGAGGCGCTGGATCGTCGACAGTGAGAACGGGTCGACGCGGCTGACGGTGACCGGGTCTTTCGGGTCCTTGCCGCCCTCCTCGCCGACGAAGTCGTCGTCGCCGAGGCTGTAGATCGGCGTCACCGGCGCAACGAAGCTCGCCGGGATCGCGTAAGTGAAGCTGATCTTGACGACCTGGCTCTCGTCGGCGGTCGAGAAGATGTAGGTCCCTTCCGGCGAAATGCCGTAGGTCCCGGCGCCGGCGGCCGCGGCCCCGGTATGGGTCAGCGCGCCGCCGGTGAAATCGTAGATCACGCCGCCGTCTGCGGAGAACTGCCCCGGGGGACAGACGACGATGGTCGGCGGCGGCGTCGTGCCGCTCGCCGACGTCGCCGGCGCCTCGATCGGCAGGACGACGCTCATCGGGACCAGCGTGCCCGCCGCGATCGCGGAATCGCCGTAGGGGACGAACTTGAGCTGGCCGCCGCTCCACACCGCGGCGCAATTGCAGATCTGGAGCCAGCGCTGCAGGATGCTGGAGGCCTGCTCCTGGTCGGTGAGCGCCGGCGAGAAGGCGATGCCCATCGCGCGGCAATAGGTTTGCAGGCTCGAATCGCCGCCCGAGCCGAACAGCGTCGAAGTCGCGATGCTGGCGGGATTGAAGCCGAGGCCGTATTGCGGATTGGTGAGGAAGTCGTTGATGACCAGCGCCGGATCGGCGTCGATCCCGTTGACGCCGGAGCCGGCGAAGATCCCATCGATCTCGAAATTGTGATTCGAGATGTCGGCCGAAGCGCCGAGCGCATAGCTCGCCGCGCAGACGTAGGCGGTGCCCTGATAGGCGAGCGCCTGGTTGGGATCCGCCGAGGCGATATAGCCCCAGGGCGCCTGCGGCGTCGCGCCGTTGAAGAAGGTCAGGCCGAGCGAGGCCAGCGTATAGACCGACTGGTCCTTCCAGATCTGGCCGATGCCGGATATCGGGCCTTCGCACAGCGCCATGATCAGGTCGGCGCTGTAGGTGGTCTGGCCCGTCGCGCCGCCGCTGAACAGGCCGCCCTTGCCCGACTTGCCCTGGTCGATCTGGAAATTCGAATACCAGATCACGTTGGGCGCGATCTTGGTCTGGCCCCAGACCATCGTCACCGGGAGGGTGTTGACCGAGGTCTGCAGCTGGAGCCCGGTGTAATCGGGCGTCGTCGCGGCCGACGACTTGTTGCGGAACCAACTCACCCGGCGACGCCTTCGTCGGCCGCCGCGAACCAGCTGGCGAATTTTGCCGTCTCTAACCGCGCCGCGACGTCGGCGTTGCGCGCGATCTCTTCCTCGATCACGCGGTTGTAGGGCGCGAAGGCGTGGACGAGGGTCAGCGGCAGCGCTTTGGCGACGATGCCGCCATGGGAATAGCAGCGGCCGTACTTGAACAGCGCGACGTCGCCGGGCGCCGGCGCCGCGACCTCAGTCGTGCGCGCGAGCAGCAGCTGGAGATAGCGCTCCTCGCCGCGGTGCAGGTGCCAGTCCTTCGGATACGGCCTGGGGTCGAACGGCGCGACCAGGCCGAGATCGACGTACACCCGCACCAGGATCATGCCGCAATCGACGCCGACGCCCTTGATGTCGGCCGAGGGGTGATAGGGCGTGCCGATCCATGAGCGCGCCTCGGCGACTATTTTCGCGCGCGCCGCTGCTTCGTCCATCGCGGCGCATCCTCAATAGGCCATCTGCGGCGGCGGCACGAAGGGGAAGCCGCGGAAATTGGCGAGATTGGCGAACTGCGCCTTGCAGGTCGGCGGCGTGTGGTCGCAGCCCTGGTAAACCGTCAGCGCGTCGCCCGTCGACGGCGCCGAGGGCAGCGGGTACATCAACGTCAGCGAGACCCCGGCGACGACCGATTTCACCGTCGCCGTGACGCCTTCGTTGGCGCCGGAGGTGAAGAGCAGCGCGCCCTGGGCGTGGGCGGCGAGCGCGCCGGCAAAATTCAGGACCGAGGCGGTCGAGCCGGCGCCGAGGGCGCCAGAGGCGGCGAACAGCGCCTTGTTCAGCGTGCATCCCGAATCGTAGAGCGTGTGCAGGCACGTCGCGGAATAGAGATTGCGCGGCATGTCGTAGTCGAGCACGATCAGGTCGGAGGCGACCGTGATCGTCGCCGAGGTCCGGCCGACCTGGTCGACCGTCGAGATGCGGCCGTGGAACAAGGTGACGCCGCCGATCGGCGTCTGGCCCAGCGCGCTCATGAACACGCGGTCGCGCTGGATGACGCAGCCGTCGAAGGCGCCCGCGCGCAGCGCGTTGAGGAACGTCGCGCCGGCGACGAGATCGGTCGGCCGCGCCGCGATCGTGATCTGCTGCTTGTCGACGTCGAGCCCGGCCGACGCCTTGTATTTGAGCCCCTGCACCAGCGGCCCGCTCGCCAAAAACACATTGCCGTTGTACGTGATCGGCTGATCGACGTTGGTATAGTAAAGAGCGACGCCGCTCGGCAGCGTAAAGGTGAAGCAATCGGCGAAGGCGATCCGCGCGTCCGGCGCGGCGCGCGCGGCGTTGAGGAAGGCGATGAGGGCGCTCGAGGCGGTCTTCACGAGTTCGGCCTGACCGAGCGGAATTTCAGGCTGCCCAGCGCCCACAGGCTGAGCATAAAATTCTCGAAGTCGAGCGAATCCTCGAGGAAGCGGCAATTGAAGGCGAACGAGAACGACGCCGTGATCGGTACGCCGGAGCCCGGCGCCGCGGCGAAGACGAGGGTGTTCGGCGTCGTCAGCGACCAGCCCGAGGCCTGGGCGACGCCGTTGAGATAGACGTTGGCGATTCCCGTCACCCAGCTCGCCGGCTCGACGAAGCCGCCGAGCGTGCGCGGCATCGTGAAGGAGGTCGTGGCGCCGTCGCCGGTGGCTATTTGCTGGCCCACGACCGCGTTGTCGCTGGGGTCGGTGTAGAGAAAGGTGCCGAACTGGCCCTGGCATTGCAGATAGAGGCCCATCAGGCTCTGCAGGCTCTGCGAGCCGAGTCCGGGCCACGCCGACGCCGAGTCGGAGAGGCCGTTGAAGACGAGTTCGAACTCCCACAGCGGGAACTGGTAGAGCGCGTCGCGGACCTCGCGGCCGGAGACGTGGGGCGCGACGATCGTCGACCACAGCGGCTTCTTGTGGACGCTCCAGCCCTGCCCGGCGAGCGATGGGAAGGACGGCGGCGTCGTCATGCGTTGGCCAGGCGGCGCAGCCCGAGATGGGCGCCGTGGCGCACCGCTTCGTTGAACGCCTTGGCCATTTCCGAACTCTTGTCGCGGAACGCCTGATAGGCGCCCGTGGCGTCGAGCGACTGGTGGTTGTGGACCTGCGTCGGATGGATGTGCACGTCGCCGCCGCCGGCGCGCGCGCCCCCGGAAAAGCCGCCGGCCGCCATGAAGGAGCGGAATTCGTCGGCGATTCCGCCGCGCTGCGGGATCACCATTTCGCCCTTGTGCGCGCCGATCAGCATGTCCCGCGGCAGCGACCACGCGCCCGAATCATAGAGGCCGCCGGCGACGGACAGCACCGTCGCCTCGGCCGCCGCGCCCGCGGCGGGCGCCGCCGGGCCGATCAGCGGCGCCATGAAGCCGGTGACGCCGGCGAAGGTCTGCGCGGCGCTCGCCATGATCGAGTGCAGGATATTGCCGAGGCCGGCGAGCGCGCCGGCGCTGGCGGCGCTCTGCTGCGCCGCGGCCTGGGCGCTCGATCCCGCGACCTGCGCCGCGGTGAGGGTGTTGATGCCGGCGATATTGGCGAGAACCGTCGCGGCGTGCTCCGCGGCCCATTTGATGCAGAACTTGATGACGTCCTCGATCCCCGAGGCGGCCATGTTCTTGACCGCCTGGCGCATCGTTTCCGTGCCCCTGAGCAGCCCATTGACCTGGCCGTCGATCAGGCCGGCGACCGTGTCGGCGTAGGACTTCCACTGCGCCGCCGATTCTTCCGCGGCCTTGACCTCGGCGGCGACGATCTGATGCTGGATCGCGGCGAGCGCGTCGGCTTCCTGCTTGGCGATCTCCAGCTTCTTGGCCGAGGTCAGGCCGGCGATCCGCAGCTCCGAATCGTAAGTCGCCTTGACGTCCTGCGCCTCGTCGTCGAGCGCGTCGACGGTCTGCGTGAGCCATTGGCTCATGGAGATCTGATGCGTCTTCAACTGCTCGTCGAGGAGCTGCTCCTTCTCCGTCGCGGCGTGCTTGTAGGCGTCGACCTCGAGCGCCGCCTCGGCTTCGGCGGCCTGTATCTGCTGCTGCGCCGCCTTGTTCTTGGCCGCCGTCAATTCGTCGAGCGCCGGGACCTGGGGCTTCGCGTAGTCGCCTGGATTTCCTTCGCCTTCGCCATGGCGCGCGTTTTTCGACGCATCGGCCCCTAGGCCCCAGATCGATTTCAGGCGATCGACGGTCGACTGCGCGTCGGCGAGCATCTGGTCGCCGCCGATCTTGACGTCCTGCGCGATCGTCGCCGAGGTCGCCTTCGCCGCGGCTTCCGCCTTGGAGAAATCGAAGACGCCATTGAAGCCGGCGCCGATCTGTTTCAGCGCCGCGCTGGCGTCGTCGCCCATCTGGCCGAATGCCGCCTTGGCGCCGGCGAAATCGAGGTGCAGCGTGTCATCGAGCACCGCGCCGAAATCGAGCGCCTGTTTCTCGACCGCCCGGAACGCCGTTTCGCCGGCGTTGACGAGGCCTTTCCAAAAGGCGGGCAGCGCCGCGCCGAGCGCGACGAAGACCTCGCGAATGACCTCGCCGAACCCGCGCGTGGCGTCGTCGAGAATGTTGAAGGCCATATTGCCGGTAGCCCACAACTGCTCGAGCACGCCGATCTGGGCGGCGTAGAGGCTCAACCCGACCTTGAGGCCGTCGGCGATCAGCGTGAGCGCCTGGGCGAGCGCGCCGCCCTGCTTTTCCGCGGTGGAGAACGCCTGCGCGATGCCGCTCGCCATCTCGACGGCGTTCCTGACGACGTCGATGAACGGGGCGAAGCTCTGAATCGCGAGGCCCTTGATCGAGGCGCCGAGGTCGACGAAGCTGTGCTGCATGCCGACCAGGCTCTTCGTCACCCCTTCGTCGAGCACGCTGTTGGTCGCGTCGGCCTTTTCGCGCAGCGCGTCGAAGCCGGCCGCGCCCTGGTTGAGCAGCGGGATCAATTCGACGAAGCCGCGGCCGAGCGATTGCAGCGCCGCCGCCTTCGCCGGCCCGTCGGCGAAGCGCGAAACGGCGTTGGCGATCTTGTCCATTTGCTCGGGGAACGGAATCCCGATCAATTCCTGCGCGCTGAGGCCGAGCGCCTTGAGGCCCGCGGCGGCCGGGCCGGTTCCGGCCCCGGCCTTGGCGAGGCTGACCTCGAATCGCCCGATCATTTGATCGAGGTTTTCCGAGCTGGTGCCGGTCGCGGCGAAGGCGTATTGCAGCTCGCCGACCTGCTCGGTCGTCAGGCCGAGAATTTGCGAGGTGCGCTCGGTCTGTTCGCCGAGTTCGCCCATCGACTTGACGAACTCGACGACCTTGTCGACCGCAAAGGCGGCGGCGAACAGTTCGACGACGCCGCCGAGGCTTTCGCGAATCGCCGTGATCGGGGCGAGCAGCGAAGCGAGGCCGCCGGCGCCCTCGCCGCCGCCCTTGCCGAGTTCCCCGAGTTCGCCCTTGAGCCCGCTGACCGCGCCCTTGGCCTGCGTCAACTGCGCGGCGACGGCGAGCATCTTCTGGCCGAGTTCCGAATCGGCGCTGGCGCCGGTAGCGATCTGCTCGCGCGACAGCGCGGCCAGTTCGCGCGCGAAGCTGTTGACGCTCGCCTTGGCCGAGGCGAGGCTCGCTTCGAGCGCGGCGGTGTCGCCGCCGAAAGTGACGTAAATGTCGCCGGCCATCGGGGCTCCCTGGCGTTGTCAGATCAAAGGCGCCCGCCGGGAAAGGCGGCCTGCAGCGCGGCGGCGCTGACGCCGGGCGGCGACGGCGCCGCTTCGGTCCGCGCCGCCGGTTTGTATTTCAGCGCGCTGGCGACCAGCCAGTGGGCGGGCGGATGGATCCTCAGGCGCGCGCACAGCGCGGAATAGCGCGGGAACGTCAGTTCCTCGGCGTCGGCGAAGGTCCAGCAATAGCCGGTGGCGTCGACGATCTCGGCGAGGAACGCGTCCCAATCTATTTTTTTTCGGCGCCGCCCTCTTCCGGCGGCGAGCCTTCCGACGCCGCGGCGCGCAGGCCGGCGGCGCGCGCGAGACTGCCGAACGCGCCGATCAGCTCGGCGACGGTGAAAGGCAGGGCGAGAAACTCGTCGTACTTGAAGTTGGGGTCGACGGCGGAAATCGCGAGGAAGGTCGCCTGCGCCAGGCAATCGAGTTGCGGCTCCTCGAGGCGCGCCAGGGTCGCCGACGACATCTCGGAGCCGCCCGCCTCGCGATAGATGCGGAACAGGGCCGGCTGGATCTTCTTGACGAGCCGGAACGGCAGGTGCGGCAGCGCCCAGGTCTTGCCCCCGAGCGTGACGGGGAAGCTTTCCTCGCTCACGCGGCGTCTCCGAAGTTGAGCTGCATCACCTGGCCGGCGGCGTTGGCGAAGCAGGAGAAATCGAGTTCGGGGATGGTGAAGTCCTCGAGCTTGGTGCCGAAACTCAGTTTCGACGCGACGCAACTGTACAGCCACACCGAGAATTGGTTTCCGGTGGTCGGGTCGGCGGTGAACAGGTTGGCGGAGAAATTGACCGCCGGGCCGATTAGCGCATTGGCGACGGCGATCTTCTCGCCGGCGGCGGAGACGCTGTAGGTGTAGCTGATCAGCACGGTGACGCCGGAGGTGTGATCCGCCGTCGAGAACAGATAGGTTCCGGTCGACGGGGCGACGTTGTACTGGCCCGCCGTCGGCGTGCCCGTCACCTCCGTCAGCGGCAGCCCGGTGGCGGCGTTGACGACGCCGAGATCGGCGACGAAGGTTCCGGTGTTGGGCGGCGCGATGAGGACGGTGAACGGCGTCGCCGGGCAGGCGTGCGATTCGCCGTATTGCGAGATCGTCGATCCCGCCGACGGGACGACGCCGAAGAACAGCGAGCCCAGCGCCATGCCGGAAATCCGCGCCATCTTGGCCTTGCCCGTCAGCTTGCGCTGCCCGGCGCCGATCGCCACCGGGAACTGATATTGCCCGTAGAGCTCCTTGACGCTCTGGGAGACGTCGAGATCGCAGCTCTGGATCAGGCCGAAGTTGATCGGCGTCGGGTTGGCCGTGTTGGGCGTGCCGATGAGGACGCCGGAGCCGAAGGAAAACATGGGGAGGACTCCATCGAATGTGGCGCCTCGCGGCGCGGCGGGCGGACGAGCGCGGCGCGATCGCCTTGGGAAAGCGGCGCCTCATGGCGCGGCTGGGTGGCGGGATCCGCCCTACGGACGAACGCTTCGCGTTCGGCCGGCAATCGCCTAGGGCAATAAAATCGAGATCGGCACCACGGCGCCGGCTTTGCCGGTCATGGCGCCGGTCGATTTCTTCACCTCGCCGTCGACGAACACCGCGTAGGCGAAGCCGCCGAGGGTGAAGAAGCCGGTCGGCGAAGTCGGCTGCAGCGCGGCGTCGAGCGCGTCGAGCGCGGCGTTGACGACGGTCAGCGGAATGGCGTTCGGCGCCGCCCCGACGTCATTGTAGAAGATCGCGTCGACATAGAGCGTGCGCTTGGGCGGCAGCGACGGCGACGGGCGATCGTATTTCTCGCCGCTCTCGATCAGGAACAGCGCCGGCGATTGCCCCGGCCCGACCGAGTCGGGCGCGCGGTCGCGGCGCGAGACGAGCTTGAACGCCGCGGTGGTCGCGAGCGCGGCGAGCAGCGCCTCGAAGATCTGTTCGCGGGTCGCCATGACGCCTCCTAGCCGCCCGCTTTTTCCTTGACGCGCCGCAGCGCCGCCTCGACTTCGCCGCGCATCGCGTCGAAAGCGGGCTGAATCGCGGGATAGGCCTGCACCTTGGTTTCGGGACGGTGGACCTTTCGGGTGAAGACCTCGGCGATTCCGCCCGCGTCGAACGCCATCACGCCGCCGCTCTTGGCCTCGATGATCATGTCCTTGATGGTGAAGCCCAGCTCGAGCAGATGCGCGAGCGGGTTGCTGGAGCGCACGTAGCCGACGACTTTGCTGTCCTTGTCGGAAACGCCGCCAGCGATGCTGGCGAGATAGAGGCCCGGCTTCGCGCCGATGGAATGAAAGTGCGCGAGGGCGAGATAGCGCGCGCCGTCCGCCATCTCGGCCGCCAGCGGCGTCAATTCGTCGAGGAGCGCTTGGCGCACGCCGGGGCCGATGCGATCGAGCCTGGCGAAGGCGCCGGAAGCGTCGACCTCGAAACTGGCGGCCATCAGGCGACGCCCGTCACGGTCAGGGTAATCGCGCCGGCGATGGCGCGCGTGTAGGCGTCGACGCGGCTCACGCTGAATTGCTCGGCGCTGTCGGGCAGCGCGACGAGATCCCCCTTCTGAAGCGGCAGCGGAAAGCGCTTGTCGCGCAGCGCGCGCTCCATCACGATCAGCGTGCGGTCGTTCTGCGTCACGGCGCCGGGCGCGCTGGCGCTCGAGCCGTCGCGCGCCGTCGCGCCCGTATCCGGCGCGACCATCAGCTCCTTGGCCTTGACCTCGGCCGAGAAGATGACGACGTTCGGCGCGTAGCCGGTCGCGCGGCTGACGACGACGCGCACGCCGGCCCGCTCGATCGCCGCGGCGAAAAACGCCGTCGCGCTCGGATCGATCACCGCGCGCAACCCCACAACGCCAGCGACGAATTGCCGCCATAGGCCGCGCCGACGACCACCACGGCGCGGAAGCGGTCGCCGAGAACGCCGTCCTGCACGGCGTTCGGCGTCAGGCTCTGCTGCGCCGGCGCGAACGGCGCGACGTGGTCGAGCGCCGACAGGTTGGCGACCGATAGCGCGCTCGCCTGGCCGAACTGCGGCGCGAAGATGTCGATCGGCGTCGCGCCCTGATCAATCGAGGTCTGGAAATAAACCGTCACGCCGCCGGACGCGCCGCCCGAGCCGTAAGCGAAATTGGCCTCGAGGCTCAGCGCCTCGATCCCGGCGAAGCTCTGCACCCAATCGCCGACGAAGACGCCGCCCGCGGCGAGCGAGAACGCCCCGCCGTTGAGGGTGAAGAGGAAGGGGCCAGGGCTGTCCATGTCAGGCGGCTTCCTTTTGGCCCGCGAGCATCGCGAAGACGCGCTTGGCCTGCTCGCGCACGCTCGGGCCAGGCGTTCGGTCGACTTCGATCCGGCCGACGCGATTGACGATCATATGGTCGACCCTGTCGCTGAAGAGCGTCACCTTGACGAAGCGCATAGGCTCGTCGGCCCGGCAATCGTCCGGCAGCGCATCGCCGGAAAGCGAGACGAGAGCCGTTCCGCAAATCGGGTCGGAAACGATCGCCTCGATCTTGAGCCCGACGTCCTCGAGCAGCGGCGCCGCGCGCCCGATGAAATCGAGGGCGACCTTGAGAGCGGCGCGTTTCATGGCGGCTCCTATGCGACGACCGGCACGCGGTAGCGGTCGATCAGCGCCGTGACTTCGGCGGGCATGTCGTCGGCCCCACCGGGGCCGGTGCCCATGACGTAGGACGATTCGAAGACGCCGACGGCGTTTTGCGAGCGGACCAGCGGGTCGCGGCGGCGCGCGAACCAGCGCATCTTGACGAGCAGGACGGCGGCTTCCTCGACATCGGCGGGCAGATCGGCGTAGCCGGCGGAATAGATCGCGACGACCGGCGACGACTTCCAATGCGTGGGGTAGCCGAGCAAGTTGAGCCGCGTCAGATCGCTGTGCTCGGCGTCGAGCAGGAAATCGGTGCCCTCGACGAGCGTGGTCGCGACGCCGACGATGGTCTCGACAACCGACGCAATCGCGATCGTCGGCCAGTTCGTCAGCTGCAGCGGCGCGATCTCGTCGCGCACGATGCGCGGCCAGGAGTCGCGCGCGAACCACATCTGGTCCTGGATCGTCTGCGGCGCGAAGACGCGGTTGCAATAGGACTGGATCGCCGCCGACGCGACCGTGATCTGTCGGGAGAGGAACTTGTCGTCTGCGGTCCCCGCGATCGCCAGATCGCTCTTGACGGTCGCCAGGTCGGTCAAATCCGTGACGCTCGCCGGCGTGACGACCGTGGTGATGAGCGTCGCGGGGCGCATCAGTTGACGAATTTGCAGACGAGATTGAGCGTCGCGCCGCCGGTCTGCGTCACCGGCGAGGCGGACGTTCCGGAGCGCGCCTTGACCGCGTTGACGCCGCGCCAGAGCGTCGGATCGACGGCGATATATTGGCCTGCGGCGACGGTGAAGGTCGTCTCGGCGCCCGCCGAGCTGTAATGTTCATTCCAGGTCGCGCCGCCGTCGACGCTGACCTGGAAAGTCAGGCTCGCTGCGACCCAGCTCGCCGGCATCGCGATCCCGACCAGCGTCTGCGCGCCGAGGTCGACCTCCGGAGAGAGCGATCCCCCCGCAGCGATCACGGCCGGAATCACGCTGATGCCGATTTGCGCCGCCATGTTCGTCTCTCTCTCGGTTGAGGCCGCCGCGCATCATGCGGTCGAAGGGAGCGGTCATCATTGGCTGCGCTCCGCAGGGGCGCTACGGATGGCCGCTAAGGCGTCTGCCTAGCGGCCGTTGAAGATGTCGATCTTATCGACGGTGAGGGTCGCGAGACCCGTGCCGCTCGGCTTGTAGACCGTCGACCACGGCTGCAGGATCGCGTTGGCCCCCGTCGCGGCCCAAACAATCGAGCCGACCGGATTGACGCGGGCGCCGTCGTAATAGAAGGCGATGTCGCTCGGGCTCGACCATTCGATGCGAAACACATGCATGTTCGTATCGGAGGCGATCGCCGAGCCGCCGATCGGCGCGGCGGCGGCGGAATAGGTCGTGGCGACGCCGTCCTTCGCCTGGACCAGCAGATTGCCGTTGGCGGTCCAGCCGAACAGCATGTAGCGGGCGAGATTGGTCGGGCCACCGACCCAGGCCGAGCCGAGGCCAAGCGCCGCCTGTACGCCACTCGCGCTTGGCGCGACGCTGAGCGCGGCGCGCCACTCGGCCTGCCCAACTTTGGTGGTGTCGACCACCAGCGAATCGTTGAAATAGAGTGAGGCCTCCTCGGCTTCCGAGGTCGCGGCGAGCGTCGAGGCGATCTGGCCGCCGCCGGCGTTGGCGACCAGCGCGACAGTCGGCGGCGCAGCGCCGACGATTTTCTTGACCCATGCGTAGCCGGCGGCGGGAGAGCCGGCGGCGGGGACGCCGGCGGTATGGCCGGCGCCGATGAAATCGTCGCCGAACTGGAACGGCGCGCCGGAGGCGACGGTCTCCTGGGTGAGATCCTCGTACTCGTATTGGACGTAAGAGCGCCAAGCCGCGCGGGTGACCATCGGTCGTCTCCTTGAAAAGCCAGTGGGCGATAGGCAATAGGCAGTAGGCAGCGGCGACGCAGGCGCTTGCCTACCGCCGACTGCCTACTGCCTCGCGCTGCGCGCGGTCTCAGGCGATGGTGGTGGGCGGCGAGGCGCCCTGGACCGAGCCCCAGATATGCAACCGCGCGGCGGTGACGTTGGCGGCGTTCGAGGCGCCCGTCTGGACCGCGATATGGTTGAAGCCGTTGACCATGTCGAGGCAGGCCTCGGGCTCGATCTCGAACAGCACCAGCTTATCGTTGGTGTTGGCGTCGGTGGTGAAGCCGGCTGCCGCGGCCTGCGCGACGAGCGCGTCGGACGCGGCGGTATTGTCGTTGAGCCAGATCGGCGTCGCGCCGAGGGCCTTGGAGCCGGCGCCCGCCGAGGACGTCGCCTGGAGCAGCGTAAGCGCGACGGTGGCGGCGTTGCCCTGGTTGACCTCGACGATCACCCAGGCTTTCAGCGCGTTGCGAAGACTGGCGTAGACGCCGGTGCGCCCCGCCGCGTCGGCGGCGGCGGGAAGAAGCGTGACGGGCGGGAACTGCGCCGCCATCTGGTATTGGACACCCATGGGGGAATCTCCTGAAAAGAAGCGATTGGCGAACGGCGAATGGCGAGGCGAGCAGCGGTTCTTCGCCACTCGCTATTCGCCACTCGAAGTGTGCGAAGCGCGCTCAGCGCTGGGCGAGCGCGACGAAAGCGGACTTGGTCAGCGTACCCTTAAACGGCGTGATGGCGCTGGTCAGCATCGGCTTGCCGTCGACCCGATAGGTGATTCGGAAGACCTGCTGATCGGTGAGGAACGCGACGTGCATCGAGGTCGCCGCCTGGACGCCGCCCTTGTCGATCAGCGTATAAGTGCTGAGATCGGCGAGCAGGATGTCGCCGGGCGTCCCGAGCGCCGAATTGTACTCGGTCGGCACCAGCGGCCGGCCGTAGAGCGAGGCGTAGGGCGCGCCGGAGAGACCGCCCGGCGGCAAATAGACGAGCTGGCCGCCGGTGCCGACCGCCTGATTGAGCTGGTTGAGCTGCGGCTCGCAATCCTGGTTGATGAACCACACCGCGTTCTTGCGCATGCGCGACAGGCAGCGCGCCCACATGTTGTCGAGGTTTTCCTTGACGATCGTTCCGGTCGTCTGGCCGTTCTGTTTGGCGACGCTAATCAGCGCCGGCGCGTTGATGACGCCCTGCGGCAGGCCGGCGCCGGAGCCTTCGAAAATCGCGTCCTCGGTCATGAACATAATTTCTTCCGAGAACGCCTGGCCGGCGATCGCCGTCAACGCGGTCGAATCCTGCAAAAGTTCGTCGGTCATGTACATGGTCGAGATCAGCTTGTGCAGGTTGAACTCGATCATGCGGAACTTCGGCTTGGAGGGCGTCGGCGCGGTGCCCTCATCGAGCCAGTAGGACTGCACGCCGCCCCAGCGGGAGCCGGTCAGGCGGCTGGTTTCGTCGATGCCGGGGATTTTCAGGCCGTTGGCGTTGGCGCTGATCGGCACCTTGTTGACGCGGCCCAGGATCTCGCCCATGTCGTGCGCCAGCATCCAGATCGCGGTGGAGAAATCGGTCTGAATGAGAAAGCCGCCGCCAGTCGGATCGACTTCGCCGGCGCCGGTCGGCGCCCGCGAGAATTCGGCCGGCGCACGCACCAGACGCGAGTCTTCCTTGGCGCCGCGGCTGTTGGCGTATTGCGCGACGGCCTGCAACTGCTCGCCGAAACTGCGAAAGTGCTCGCCGTCCTTCGGCTGGAAATTGAGATGGGCGCGCGCCTGGCGCAAATAGCGCGAAAACTGCGCCGAGGCCTGCCCAGCGAAGGCGCCGACGTCTCCGCGAACGATCGCGTCGTTCATATGGAACGAGCGCGCCGGGGGCGACCACTCGATCTCTTGCGCAGGCGCATCGCCGCCGGCGGCGTCCACCGGGCGGGCCAGCGCGGCGGACTGCGCGCGGGCGCGCTCGACGCGATCGATCTGGCCGCGGATGGTGACGATTTCCGTCTCTTTCGCCGCATAGAGGGCGGCGTCGGCGAGGATGGCGTCGGTGTTCAGTTCGTCGATCGCCACGCCGAGTTTGCGGCGCAGCTCAGCGAGCTTCTCCATATTAGGCTCCATCTTTGCGGCGCCTCACGGCGCGGCGGGGGAAGCGGCGTCTCACGACGCTGCGGTCACCTTGCCCAAGGGTCCGAAAGGGGCGATCCGGCGAAGCCGGAATTGCTGGAAATCAGGCGTTGTGCTTGAGGCGCAGCGCGTTGGCGCGGCGCGCGCGCAGCGCGCGCGCCTCGTCGCCGTCGCCCTGTTCGGGGTCGGCGTCGTCGGGATCATTGTTCTGATCGGCGACCGAGACCACCATGTCGGCGGCCTGCTTGATGTGCTCGTGCGCGGCGCGCAGGCAGCGTTCGTTGTCGGCGGAAAGAACGCGGCCGGCGCGCTCGATGCCGAGTCCCACGAGCGCGCGGCGGACGGCGCGGTCGACTTGCGCCTCGACGCTGTCGCCGCCCTGGGCGCCCTTGATGTTTTCTTGGGTCTCCTCGGCGGCCATCGCAGCGATGATGAGGTTGCCCTCGTCGAGCCACGCGGCCATGCGCGCGGGCAACGGCGAGCCATCGTTCTCGTCGGCGGCCTCGGCCACGACGCGCTGATAGACATATTCGGCGTAGCCGATGAGATCGCAGAGCATCGAAAGTTCGTAGAGGCCGCGCTTGCGATAGGCCGCCGCCAGGACGCGCATCGACGGCCTCACTGCGGCGCGGTTGTCTTTTTCATCCTTCAGCTTCGCCTCGTAGCCGTCGAGCACCTTGCGCGCCTCGGCCTTGGCCTCGTCGGAGGCGCCCTCGACGTCTGGCAGGCGCGAGGCGGCGGCGCGGACGCCGCCGGCGGTCGCCGTCAGCTTGCCGTCGACGACGTCGGCGAAGGGCTCCTTGTACGAGCCCTTGAGGTCGGGATTGGCGGCGTCGTAGAGCAGGAAGCCCTTGCGCGCCTTGGCGCTGTCGGGAGAATCGCCGTTGAAGCCGGCCGCGTCGAGCATGCGCTCGGCGGCTTCGGGGCCGTCCCAGCCGTCCTTGCCGGACACGGGAAGGTCGCGCGCGGCGCCGACCTTCCAATCCGCCGCCTTTTTGGCGCGGGCGCTTGCAGCCATCTTGGCTTCCTTTCGCAAGGTTTCGAGTTCGCCGCGCGGCATGACGGCGAAGCCGCCGAGGTCGAGCGCGCGGCTCGCCCAATCGAAGATCGGCTGCGTGTCGATGCCCGAGCCTCGCGCCGTGGCGAGGGCGCTGGCGAGCGCGGGAACTGGCACGGCCGAGATTTCGAGCAATTCCTGGGACTTGAAATCGATGCCGCCGGGCCGGTTCTTGTCGCTCGCATAGCGCCATTCGATCGGCAGCCACGAGACCGAGGTCGCGTTCATGAAGCCGCCCTTGGTGAGGCGGAAAATCGTATCGGCGAACGGATATTCGTCGGCCTCGGCGTATCGCACCGAACCGCGCAATTGGTCGCCGACCGCGCCGATCTGCGTCACCTTGCCGATCGGCGGCTGAGACGAGTCGTGCGCCCAAAGAAAGACGGGATTGGCGAGGAAGTTCTCCAACCGCCATCCCGCCGTCGAGATGGTGTTGCCGTCGCGCGCGACCGACTCGTCGGAAAAAATATAGTCGATCGTGCGGTCGCCGGCGGCGCGCGTCGATACCGGCGCGGAGGTCACGAACCGCCCCCAAGCGCCAGGCGAAAGAAAATGAGAGTTCATGCCGCCTCGCGATAATTGACCAGCGCGTCGGCGATCGTCGCCGCGCCATGCGCGCGCATCCAATCGCCGACGAAGCCGGCGAGCTTGGCGTCGGCCGAGCCGTCCGCGGGGCGGCCGCCGCCGTCGGCGCCGGCGCCGGTCGATTGGCTGCCCGCTGCGCTGAGATTGGAGGGCGACAGCAGCACGTCGGCGCCCGGTTTCGGATCCATGCCGTTGTCCTTGCGCGCTTCGTTCTGCGTCATAAAACCACCCGAGATCGCGCGGGCGTAATTGTTGAAGCGCGAGGTGATGTCGGCGCGGGTGAGTTCGGAAAGATCGAAGTCGATGAACAGGCCGCCTGGGCGCAGCCCGAACTTGGTGTGCAGTTTCCAGCGCCAGCGCGAGGTGTAGCTCGACAGCGTCAGGTTGATGTATTCCTGGCTCTGCTGGCCGATGTTGTTGTTGCTCGATCGCGTCAGGTCGCCGAGCATGTGCAGCGGCACGCGCCAGATGCGCGCGACCTCCTGCAATTGGAACGTCCGCTGCGCGATGATCTGCAGATCATTGGCGGTCATCGCGATCGGCTGGTATTTCAGGCCCTGCTCGAGCACCGCGATCTTGCCCGCGTTCTGCAGGCCGCCCTTCATGTCCTTCCAATCCTGCGCCATGCGCTTGGCGGCGTCGCTCGTCAGCTTGGCGTCGGTCGTCAGGACCCCCGAGAGCGAGGCGCGGTTCGCCATCCAGCGCGACGATTGCTGTTCCTGGGCGAGCGCGAGGCCGATCGCCTCCTTGGCGAGCATGATGCGGCTCGCGCCGAGCAGGCCGTTGGCGGAGAAGCCGCGGATGTGGAACATGTCCTCGGCCGGGACGAGGAAGGGCTCGCCCCTCATCTCGGCCATCATGTGCAGGCCGTTGGCGGTGACGCGATAGAACAATTCGCCGGTCGGCGCTTCCCACAGCGCGACCCAGTCGGCGTTGACCGGAATCAGCTTGATCGGACGCCCGCGGCCGTCGCGAACGACGACGGCGTAGCCGTTGCCGCGCAGCAACAGGCTGCATTGCAGCATTTCGGCGAATTCGAACCAGTTCTGCCAGTCGCTCGGCTCGTAGAGCAGATCGTACAGCGGATGGTCGTCGGCGTCGCTGCGCACGCCCGTGTCCGGGTCGATGCGATAGATGCGCGGCGTCAGCTTGGCGAAGTCCTCGGCCAGCATCGTCACGCAGGCCATCACGGCGGTGGCGTTGAGCGCGGTCTGCTGGTTGACGTTGACCCCGGCGTTTGACTCGCTGTTGAACAACATCGTGTTCCACAGCATCTCGTCCTGCGTGGAATCGGTCGAGCGCTTGAAACGGTCGAGGAAGCCCATCAGCGCAGTCCGACGATCGCGAGATAGAGAAGGACGCAGCCGGGAATGAAGAACGCCGCCGGGGCGTAAATGGCGTGAGCGCCGTAGGCGACCAGCCCGAGGCCGGCCAGTAGCGCGCTTTCGCGCCAGCCGACGATTTCGGCCAGCGCCGCGGCCAACCGCGCGAGACGTTTCATGCCGGGGGCCTCGTTCAGCCGAAGACGACCAGGCCGCGGTCGGCGGTATAGACGGAGCCCTGCGCCTCGGGGTTCAGGCTCATCAGCGCGACGGCGTTGAAGGCGGCCATCAGCGGGTCGATCTTGCCGACGCCGGAGACCGCCTTGGTGATGAGGATGGCGTTGCCGGTCTGTTCGGTCTTGGCGTTGCCGACGCACCAAGCCATCAGCGCCTGAGCGCCGTGGCGCAGATCGCCGTCGGAGAGCTTGTCCTCCGTCGCCTTGATCGTGCCCTGCAGCTTATAGCCCTGGGAAATGCCCTGGACCTGGCCGCCTTCTTCGGTGATCGGCGTCTCCAGCGCCGCGAGCGCGTCGACGATCAGCTTGACCCCGACGGGGTCGAAACCGATCTTGCTGAGCAGTCCGGCCTTGTTAAGGCGGTCGAAGATCCTGGCGATCGCCGCGAAGGCGTCGTCCATCCTGTCGACGATCGTGAGATCGCCGACCTTGGCAAAATCGAGTAGCCGCGGCGCGATTTCCTGGCGCAGCGCGAGCACGCCGCGATGGGCGAAGGCGTGCGTCCACAGCAGCCACTTGCGGCTGATCTTCTCGCGCCCGAGCACGGCGAGGCCGAGCAGATCGTCGAGGCCGCCGCCATCGACGCCGCCGGTGACCACCTCGCAGCGTTCGATCAGGCCGTCCAGCGTCAGGCCGGGCTCGGCCGCCGCGAGCCAGTGGCGCGCGCCGGGCCAATTGTCGAGGCGCAGCGCCAGGCCGATCTCGACGTTGAGGTGCTTGGCGTAGAAGCCGTTGAGCGAAGCGGGGCCCTTGCGGGAGTCCTTGGCGTGCTGATCGACGAGATATTCCTCGTCGACCGAGGCCCCCAGGTTGGGGTTCGTGATGTGCCAGAAGGCGCGCTGCTCGTAGGCCTTGGATTCGACCATCGCGCGCGGAAACTCGTAGAGCACGCCGAGGCTGCGCGGATCGACGACGACCCCGTCGCGGATGTCGCGAAACTCCTGGAGCTGTTGCTTGAAAACGCCGGCGGGCGGTTCGTCCGATTGCGTCGTGAGATAGATCACGAAGCCCTCGGGGCGCGAGGCCAGGCCGCCCGCGGCTTCGCGCAGCATGTTCTCGGCGCCGGCGACCTTGCCGAACAGCCAGAGCTCGTCGATCAGCAATCCGATCGTCTTCTTGCCGCCGACGGTCTGGCTGTCGGCGGCGACGACCTTGAGCGTCGCCCCGGTGTTGCGGTGCGTGATGGTGCGAAGGCTCGGTTGCGGATGCAGCAGGCCGGCGAGCTCGTCGTCGGCCTTGATCATCGCGAGGGCGGGCTTGAACGAATTATTGGCGACCTCGACCGTCGGGGCGAGGATGACATACTCGCCCTCGAGCCGCCAGTTGCGCAGCAGCGCCGTCAGCATGATGCCGGCGGCCGTGGTGGATTTGGAATTCTTCTTGCTGATCAGCAGGAAGAAATAACGGATCAGGCGCCGGCCGGTCTCGGCGTCGTAGGCGCCGAAGACGGCGCCGACGAAGTCGAGGACCCAGCGGCGCGAGGCCTCGCGCATGGCCGGCGATCCCGCGACGTCGACAAGCCTGAGATCGCCGAAAATGTCCAGCGCGGCCTGCGCCTCGGCGGGAAACAGCGGATCGAACGGGATCAGCGAGCGCCCGTCGAGGATGCGTCGCTCCCAGTCGGGGCAGGCGGTCGACCAGGGCTTCATGTGTTGTCGACGGCCAGGCGCGGCGCCGACGGCGTCGCGAAGCGGCCGGAGCCGACCGCCTTGGCCGCCTCGGCCTGCTGCCCCTTCTTGCCCGACCGCCCGCCCCCGGCCCGGCGCGCGGCTTCGGCCATCACGGCGCGGGCGGCCGAGATCTTGGGGGCGGCCTCGATGAACCTGCTGCGCATGACCTCGTCCAGCGTGCGGTAGGCCGTCTTGATGAGGTCTTCGAGCTCCGGGGCGGGCTGGCTCGCGAGGATCGCGTCCATCTCCTCGACGATCTTCTCGGCGAACTGCTTGGGCGTTTCGCCTTTCGCCTTGGGAGGGCGGCCGCCGGGGTTCGACCGCTTGCCGCCGCGCCCGATCCCACGCGACTTAGTCATTGAGAGCGCTAGCCCCTTTGGTTTCCGCAAAACCAAACGGAAAAAATTGTGCGCGTGGCGGTGTGACCGGTTGCAAGCAGCGCCGTCGGCGGGGAATTAAACCCCCTACCCCCTCGGCGCTCCTCGGTGGCTGAGCCTTCGTCGCCGCTCGGCGATTGTGACGAGCGAATGATGCCTGCCACACAGACACTCGCCGTTGGCCGGGTCGAGGCGAGCGCCGCCGTCCTTGATCTCGACGATGTGATTGGCGAACATCCGCTGCTCTTTGCGCCCGCAGCCTGATCGCTGGCAGACGCCGCCCGCTCGCGCGATCACCTGCTCGCGCCAGGCGCGGTGTTCCGGCGTGAGATACCACGGGTCGGCGGTCTTCTCGGGGATATGCGCGGCGCGCGTGTCGGCCGGCTTCAGCATCGGCCGGAGCATCTTCATGATCGGCCGGTCAGTTCGTCCGCGCCGGACGCTCGGGATGGACGCCTTTCAAAAAATCCAGGATCGACTGCGCGGCGTCGAGCACTTCCAGCGTCGTCGCCTTCTGTCCCTCGATCTCCATTGCCGATTCGAGCGCGATCAGCCGCAGCTCCTGCTCGCTCAGCATCAGAGAAAGCCCTTTCCGGCGTGGTTCTTGAACGCCTTGGCGCGATGGTCGTAGACCTTCAGCGTCTTGACCGCGCGATGGCGGGTGACGTCCATCACCTTGAGGATGTCGGCGCCGTCCTCGAGCGCCGAGGTGACGAAGCCGGCGCGCAGCGAATGGCCGGAGAACAGCGCCGGATCGACCTTGGCCGCCTTCGCCCTCTTCTTGACGATCAGCGCCACGGACTGCCCGGTCAGCCCGGCGTCCAAAACCGTACCGCCCTTCGCGACGCGGCGAAACAGCGGCCCGTCGGCGATGCCGCTCGCCGCCAGCCAGTCGTCGAGCGCCTCGATGACGCCGAGCTTTCGCCCGCGCGGCACGGCGATTTCCGCCCCCGCGCCTTCCTGGTCGGTCTTGGAGCGCACGATATGAAGAATGACGCCGTCCGCGGCGCGCTCGATCGCATTGACTTTTAAGTCAACCAGCTCCGAGCGCCGCAGCGCCGCGGCGAAGCCGAGCAGCAGCAGCGCCTTGTCGCGCTTGCCCGCGAGATCGGGCGCGATGCGCCTGGTCATTTCGAGGACGAGCTTCGCCGTCGCCGGCGACTTCGCCTTGACGGCGATTCCGAGCTTGCGGCGGATGCCGCGCAGCACCGCCTTGACCGCCTCGGCGTGGGTCGGCGCGTCGTGGCCGCCGAGCTGGTGGGCGTAGCGGATCGCCGCCGCGCGGCGCTGGATCGTCGAAACCGAGCGCCTGGAATCGGCGAGATGGGCGAGATAGGCGGCGACGGTCGAAGCGCGAGCCGGGATCGCCGCCGCCCCGACGCCTTTGCACCACGCGCAAAAGTGCTTGAGGTCCGCGCGATAGGCGAGCCGCGTCGCGTCGGACTTTTCGGCGAGCGCGTAACCGGCCGCCGAGGTCAGTGCATCCGTGAGCCCCGGCGCCGGAACGCCAGACGTCTGGTCCATTGCAACCAGCTCGTCGGACATCACGATCGTGATCTTATGTGTTCGAAGGCGGCCGGCTCGGCCGGCTGACGACGCAGTCGCGGCTTTCCGCGTCCTTCGCGGGTCCGCACACGACGCAGAGCAAATCGCTTTTCAGGAACGCCCGGCCCTGCTGCTCGGCGATGTGGCGCAAACGCTCGACGCGCGGCGCCGGGACCGGCTCGCCGCATTCGAAACAGGGCTGTCGAAAGCGCGGCCGCAGGATATCAACCATCGGCCGATCTCCTGCCGGCTCACGCGGCGTCGCGGATGCCGAGGCGGCGGTTCGAGACACGCCGCCAGCCCTTGGTCGGGTGGATATATTTGACGAATGTCCGTTCGAAGCTGACGGCGATCGCCTTTTTGTTGACGAGCGCGTTCCACCTCTGCGTCCGGGCCACCATCGCAAGAGCGTTCAACGGCGTCATCAGGCGCCTCCGCAAGGGTCAGGATTGCTAGTGGGAAGGACCGTTATCGAAAGCAACGCGCCTCGCCGGCGTCCGCGTCGCCGCCGCCGTCCGGGATCTCGTCGACCAGAAAGCGCAGCGTCTCCTTCAAGCCGGGATCGCCCGATTCGAGCGCCTTGGCGACGTCGTCGTAGCTGCGCGAGGCGAGGAACTGCGCCGCCCAGCCGCGGTCGAAGGCGCGCGCCTCGGCCTCGGTGGCGAACAGCCTCAGCGGATCGAATTTCGACTGCACGGCGCGCGTCGAATAGTAATAATTGGTCATTTGGCCGCCCGCTCCTCCGCGCTCAGGGCGCGCACCTCGTAGGTGACGCGATTGGACGGGCTCGAATGCTCGGCGCACCAGGCCGGCCCCATCTCCGCGCGGACGCCCTTGATGTCGAGCGCCTCGAAGCTGCGCGTCGACCTGACGACGGAGAATTTCGCGCCCTCGACCACGGTGAGGCGGCGGCGCTCGAATTCCTCCTTCAGGAGGTCGATCTCGGCGTCGATCTTCTTGAGCCTAGCCTTCAGCGCGCCCCACTTGTCGGCGAGCTCGGCCTTGGGCAGCTTGGTCAGCGGGATCTCGTCGGCCTTGCTCATCGGAACGCCTTTCTCGCCGCGGCGATCGCGTCGCCCGTGCGCGCCGCGCGCCGCGCGGTGGTCACCAAGACGCTGCGGCCGTCGACGACGATGCGGCCGGAACGGAATTGCGAATCGGGCGGCGCGCGCGGCGCGAGCCGCCTCGGCGCCAATTCCTCGCCGAGCCGCATCAGGTCGGCCTCGACCTCGCCGCGGTCGACGAAGAAGCGCTCGGGGTCGTGGTTGAGCGGCTTCAGCCGGCCGACGCGCCGCGCGAGCGCGATCAGGCGCCGCGCCGCCTCGTCGGGCGTCATCGGAGGGAGATCATGGGATGGCGATGTCCGGGAAGGGGCGGCGCGGCATGAAGCGGGCGCCGAGAAAACGAAAGCGCCCCAAAGGCTTTCGCCCGGAGCGCGATTTCGACCCCTCATCCATGCCACAACAGGCAACCGGATGCAAGCGCGCCGGCGCCGGCATGGTTAACCTGTTTCACGGGAAACCCGCGACGCGCCCGTCCTGTGTTCGCGCCACGGTTGCAACCGCCTCCCTTCCCCCCGTGCGGGCGTCAGCGAAACGCTGCGCGTTCCCCGAGAAGCGGCATGCCCCTTGACGGCTTCGAAGGCTCGGAAGTCGGATCATTCAAGAGGTCGACGGCGCGGGCCTCAGCCGGATACACGCGGATCAGGCCCCGCCGTCACATCCCTCCGCTCGCCGCCCCGCGCCCCGGCCGCGCCGCGCGCCGCATCTTAGCGCCGCACACGCTGAGCGCCCGCCGCTGCCGCGATTCGCGCCGCGCGGCGAGAGCCAGCCGCTCGCGTCCCGAATAGACCCCCGCCGCGCCGGGCGCGAAGAGATCGCGCGGCTTGTCGCCGTCCTTCTCGCCCAGCCACGGCGCCAGCGCCGCCGCCGGCGGCAGCGCGCCGATCCTCTCCAGCCGCCCCGACAAGGCCGCGCACAGCGCGTCGAGCGCCAGCCGCCAGGCGAGATATTCCGCGCGGTCGTTGACGATCAGCTGCGGGTCGGGCTCGTAGTCGAGGAGGCAATAGGCCCCCGGCGGATAGAGATCGCGCCGCAGCCGCTGGACCGGCGTCTCGACCTCGCGCTCGACGAAGCCGCCCTCCGCCGTCGGCTCGCGCCAGCGCTCCCGCCGCCACGCCCCCGGCTTGCCGTTGGCCGCCGGCCGCGGCCGCGGCCGCGGCGCCTCGCTCCCCGGCGCCGGCCGGTTGCCCAGCCGGCCGTGCGCCAGCACGAGATTGGCGACATTGGCGATCGCCGCCGCGAAGGCGCCCTCGACGTCGACCGCGAGCCCGATGTCGAGCGCCAGCGCCTCCGGCGCCGCCAGGGCGCCCATCGATGCGCCGAGGCCCAGGATCGCCGCCTCGACGATCAGGGCGTCCGCATCGGGCGCCCCGCCCGCCTGGCGCCCGGGCCCGCTCGGCCCATAGGCGCCGGCGAACATCGGCGAGATCGCGGGAAAGCCCGGCGGCCTGGTCCAGCGCCCGACCAGGGCGGCGTCAGCGCCGGCCGCGTTCAGCCCTGCGGGCCCCTTCGTCGTCGCGGCGCCGCGCTTTTTCGTCAGCTCCTGCCCGCATGCCCAGCGAACGACGTCCTCGACGTCCATCAGCCGCTTCGCGCCCGCTGAAATGGCCATTCACCGCCCTCGCCTGGGGTAAACTAGCACGCGAATCGGCCGCGGCAAAGCGCCGATGCGCCGCGCGAATCGTCAGCGGCCACGCGGCGAGGCCGCGGCTGGTGACCTCGCAGGCGTAGCCCAGCGCCGCGAGCGCCGGCAGCGCGAAGGCGCGATAGTGCCGCGCCAGCGTTTCCGCGCCGCCGTCGGCGCGCTCGCCGAACAGCAGCTCGACCATCTCGCGGTTGGAAATCACCGCCCCCGGCCGCGCCGCCAGCGCCAGGATCATGCGCGCGACGACGGGCCGCACGAAGACCGTCGCCCCGTCGCGGGCGAGGACGCCGTTCTGCGCGCCGACGACGAGCGCGCCGGGACAGCGGCGCGAAAGCGCCGCGACGTCCGTCCGCGAGCCGACGATCCGGACCTCGGGGCCGCTCATTTTGCCGTCCTTCGGCCCTCGCCGTCGAGCGACGCGTCCGCGAGCGCGCCGCGCAGCGCCTCGGCGAGCCGGCGGCGCCGCTCGGGGTCGAGCGGCGCCGGCGCGGCCTCGATCCGCGCCCGCAAGACGCGCTCGATCTTCGCCGCCTCCTCGGCGTAACCGGCGGCGCGGCGCGACGCCTCGCGCCGCAGTTCGCCCGCCGTCGGACGGAACTTGCCCTCGCCGACCTCGCCGCGCCGGAACGCCGCCGCCGCCGCCTCCAGCGCCCATTCCGGCGCGCCGACGAGATCCTCGACGTCGCGCCGAAAGGCAAATTCCGCCTCCGCGGCGTCGCTCTCGCCGCGCGCGACCATGCCGTCGAGCGAGGCGAGGACGGCGGCGATGCGCTCGCGCGGCGCCGGCCGCAACGCCAGGGCGACGTCCTCGCGCCGGCGCTCCAGGCGGGCGCGCAGCGCCGCCGGGAGCCTCTCCTCGCGGATCGAGCCGGACGCCGCCCCGAGCGCCGCCGAGGCGAGCGCTCGCGCCGTCGAATCGTCGAGCCGCGCCGGGCGCCGCGAAACGCTCGTTCCGCCGCGCGTTTCAAGCGATTGCGCCATGGCCCGCTCCGTGATGCCGCGAGGTTTCCTCGGCGAAGACTTTCCGCGCCGCCGCCATGCGAAAATTGCTCGGCCTGGCGCGCAACGGCCCCTCGCGCTGACCCGCCCGCTGGTTCGTCCGATCCTCCGCCGCCTTGCGGATCCAGTTGCGCCACGTCGCGTCCCAGTCGAGCTTGCCGGCGTCCCTCGCCTTGGCCGCCCAGTAATCGTGGAACCTGGCGAGCTCGCGCCGCGCCGCATCGAGGCCGATCTCCGCCTCGGCGAAGCGCCATCCCTCGGCGCTCGGCGCCCATTGCGGATCGAGCCGCGTCGCCCGCGTCGCGCCGGGCGCCCTCGGGCGAGGCGCAATCGCCGCGACGCCGCCGGCCGGCCCCGGGCAGGTCACATTTTGCGGCGCTTCGGCTTCGTGGGGGCCCGAAGCGAGAGCTTCGGGGGTCTTGTTTCCTTCCCCTTCTTCCTCCATCCTTCCTCCTCCCTCCTCCCTCTGCGGCGAAAGTTCAGAACGTGTTCCCCCGGTGTTCGGAACAAGCCGCAGCTCCGGCTGCGCGGGCGGCCGCCCGGTCGCCGCGTGCGGGCGCGCGCCCGCCGCGAACCCCGCATAGAGCCGCGTGGCGGCGCTGAACGGATGGACGTCGATCGGCCGCTTCGGACGCTGGAATTTCACGAAATTCCGCACCACGCCGATCGTCTGGCCGTCGATCTCGAACTTGCGGATGAAATTGAGCGCCAGCAGCGCGCCGAGCAGTTCCTCGATCACCACCGGGGCGACCGGGAGTATTCGCGCCTTCAGCGTGTTGGGCTTCCAGGCGAACGAGCCGGCGTCGTCCGCCTCGCACCACAGCCCGAGCAGGAGCGGGATCGCCGCGGGACAGGCCCTGGTGAGTTCGAGGAAGGCCTCGTCGGTGAAAAGTCCGGGATGGATCGACCGGATGCGCGCCATAGCTTCGTCCCCTTGCTTCTGAGCGCGCCGCCAAGCGCGCGCCGTCACTTAAACAATCGTCGAAAGCGTCCTCTCGACCGCCCAGTCGCGCCAGCGCGCGACGGCGCCGGCGATACACCCGGAGGCCGGCGAGGCGACCTTGTCGGGATCGATCAGGCCGACCTCGCGACGAACCAACGCCTGCGCCGCGCGCACGATCGATTGCGGCGCGCAACTCAGCGTGAATGCGACGTCGTAAGCGTCGATTTCGAAGGCGCCGTCGCGATCGAGCCGCCGCGCCGAATCGAGAATCGCGCGCAAGACATAGGCGCAGCGCTCGACGCGCTCGCCCGACAGCGCCGCCGCGCGCGCCAGTTCGTCGAGCCTGATTAGCGAGACCCCGCCGCGCTCCCAGACGTTCATGGCGCGCCCCTTTCGTCGAACAGCCCGCGTTGCGCCAGCCCGGCGCTGGCGCGCGGGTTGAGCCACAGCACCTCGATGCGCGGCCGCGCGCCATCGGCCAGCGCCGCACGTTCGACGCGGGTCCAGGCCGCCAAGGCGTCGTCGTAGAGCGGCGTCGAATATCCCGAGAGGACGATCATTCCCGAAAGACCCGCCAAGCCGCGCAAGAGCGCGCGGTGCTCGTCGTCGGTCATTTCGTGGTCGTAACAACCGACCCCTGCCGCCCCGCCCGTTCGATATTTGAGATTGAAGGGATTGCGGAGCGAGCGCGTGTGCATCGGATATGGCGGGTCCACATAGAACAGCGTCTTCGCGCCGTCGTGTTGCGCCATGCATTCGAGAGCGTTGCGATTCTCGATGACGACGCCGTGCAGACGATCGATGATCGCCGCCAAGGCCTCGGGATAGTGCGCCCAGTCATGCGCCGGCGTCGTACCGGAGCGGTTGGAATCGGCGCGGAACCCCGTTTTGACGCGCGCATTGTGACCGTTCGAGCCGAAGCTCATCATCGACCGGACGATGAGAGCCCGGGCACGATCGACCGGGTCGGCCCGGTCCTCGTATGTGCTCTCAAATTCATCGCGCGCGTAAGGCGTCAGCGCAATCTGTTCGAGCAGCCGCGCCGAAAGCGCGGCGTCGCGAAGCACCCGGAAAAGGTTGACGACGTCACCAGAGAGTTCGTTATACACCTCCGCATAGCTGCGCGGCTTCCGCAGCAGCACGCTCGCCGCGCCGCCGAACGGCTCGACATAGACTCGGTGCGGCGGGAAATGCGCGATGATCCACGGCGCCAGCCGCCACTTTCCGCCGTGATAGCGCAGCGCGGGGCGAAGGGGCGCGTTCATGGCGCCGCTCCGCGAAGCCGCGCCATCAGGCCGGCGCGGTCGATGCGGTCGGCGGCGAAATCGCGCGCCGCCGCCATCGTCGCCTCGGCGCGCGAGGCGGGAAGCGCGCGCTCCCGGCGGACGCGCGCTTCGAGCCGGCCGGCGCGCGCGAGCGCCGCGCGCGAGGCGCGCACCCGGTCGCGCGTGCGCTCGCCGTTCTCATCGAGGACCCAGGCGATGAGGCAATTGCGCTTGCCGAAGCGCTCGGCGAGCCGCGGCAGCGGCCAACCCGCCTTCCTCAGCGCGCGGCATTCGCCGTGCCAGGCGGGCGGCGCTCGCTTCGTCATCGGCGCGCCTCGCGAGCTGCATCGAGCGCGGGCGCGCCCGCACCGAACGCCGGGCTCGCCGCAACAGGCCTTAGTCCGGCAAAGAGCGCCGTCGACCTCTTGGAAGCCTCTTTTTTCCGAGAATGAGAGGCCGTCAAGGGCGCGCGAACGCGCGCCGCCTCCGGCGGGCGCGCCCCTTGACGGCCTCTCATTCTCGGAAGTGCGATCATCCAAGAGGTCGACGGCGCGGTCCGTCGTGCGCGCCCCGTCCCCCCTCGCGGGGCGGACGAATGCTGCGCATTCGCCTCGGGATGAGGGGGTCGCGCCGCTGGGCGCGAATGATCCGCCGCTCGGCGTGAATAATGCGCCGCCGGGCGCGAGCGGCGCGCCGCGCTCACCATAGCCCGAGCGCTCGCCCGACAGCGCCGCGAGCGCGATCGCGTCGACCGCGCTCACGACGAAGCGCCGCCCGCTGAGATTGCTGGCGAGCACGAAGACCCACGCCGCCGCGCCGATCGCCATGACCATGCGCATCGTCATCGCCCCTCCCCGTCGCGGCGCAGCCATCCCGCCTCGCCGCGATAGGCGCGCCCGACTTCGAAGACCAGCCAGCAGAAATCCTCCCGGCCGGCGCCCAGCGGCAGCCCGGCCTCGACGCGCTGGCGATAGAGGAAGCCCGGCCACATCGACGGCCGCGGGGTGACGTAGAGGATGCGCGCCAGCGGCAGGCTCTCGAGCCAGCGCGCGGCGGCGAGCCGGCGCGCGTGGGTGAGGATGGCGACGCGGTCGTCGGCGAGCGCCAGCGCCTTTTCGGTGAATTGGCGCAGCAGCCCGAACGGCGGGTTGCAGAAAATCGACAGCGGGCCCTCGGCCCTGGGCGGCGAATAGCCGGGGTCGAGAAAGTCGCGGCCGCCGCCGACGCCGGCGCTGCGCTTGACGAGGTCGGTGCCGAAGGCCGTCAGGCCGAGCGCGCGCGCCGAGCGCACGATATGGCCGAAGCCCGCGGCGGGGTCGAGCAGCGCCGCGCCGCGCCCCCAGCGCAGCTCCGCGTCGATCCCCAGATACTCGATCAGCCGCCGGCTCACCCACGGCTCCTCGACGAAATGCTCGTGCTCGAGGCGCGGGAAGGCCGACGAGCGCCGTCCCTCGACTTTGGGCGCCAAATCGCCGCGAATCGCCCCGTTCCCTTTTTGTCCCGTCTGCGTTGTCGTCGACGACGGTTCGGCGGTCGAAGGCTTCCTCCCGCCGGCGCGCGTCATGATTCGCGCCCCGCGCGCCTCGCGGCGATCAATTGCCGCTTGGCCTCGATCGCGCGCCGCAACGCCAGAAGCCCGGCGACGAGATTGCCGCCCGGAGTTACGCCGTCTTTGGCCCATTCGCTGAGGTGGGCGGCGACGACGGAGGCGACGCGCTCGGCGAGCGCGTCGCCGAGCGCGTCGGGCATCTCCGCCTCGAGCAGCAGCACCGCGGCGCGAAAGCGGCAGTCGTAGAACGCGCGCTCGACCGCCCCTTCCTTCATCGCAAAGCGCCTTCCGCCCCGACCGCCTGGGCGTCGCCGTCGGCGACGAAGCGCCGCGGCGTCTCGGGATACTCGCCGCCGCAGAAGGGACAAAACGTCGCCGCGAGATAGTTCGGCTTGCCGCGCTTCTTCGCATCGCGTTTCGCCGTCATGACGAAGGCGCGCGGCGGCCCGAACGCGTCGAGGAGGATCCGCGTGTTGGCGGCGACCATCTTCGGGTCGGCGTCGACGCGCGCGATGCAGTCGCAGTTGTAGTCGCTCACGTGTCGCCCCCCTCCAGCTTCCTTCGCGCCGCGACGAAGGCGCGGATCGTCGTGTCGAGATCGCGCGCCAGCTCCTGGCGCGCGTCCGCCGCGAGGCGCCCGGCGCCGTGCTCGCCGAGGCGCTCCATGATCAGCGCCATCGCCTTGCCGTGCTCGCGCTCGCCGCGCGCCAGCAGCAGCGCCAGCGACTGCTCGGAAGCCTCCACCGCGGTGACGAAGGCGCCGGCGAGCGCGGCGAGATCCTGCGCCGGCGCCAGCGAGCCCGAGGCCTCGACGAGGCGGCGCACGTCGTCGAAGGCGATGCGGTCGCGCTCCTGCGGGTCGGCGTAGGCGTAGGCTTGCGTCGCCGACAGCCCGATGAGATGCGCCGCGCGCTTGACCCCGCCGACGTCGGCGTAGAGGCGTGAAACCACCTCCTCCGCCGACCCGTATTCCCTCGGCTTGACCGGCTTGAAGTTCACGACGCCGTCTCCAACACCCGCCCCGGCGCCGGCTCGCGCTCGCCCGCGTTGACGCGATCGAGGATCGCGTGAAACTCCGAGACGTCGAGCTCGATCTCGACCAGCGGCCGAAACCCCTCGGCGCCATAGCCGGCCCGCGTCTTCAGCTCGACGAGGTGCAGGAACACCCCGAAGCCGTCGTCGTCGACGAAGTCGATCGTATAGACCGCGCCCTTCTCCGGCCTCGGAACCTCGACGCCGTGCCCCAGGCGCACGAGCGCGATCCAAAAGTCCCAGGCGTGGTCGTCGACGACGCACGCCACCCTCTGCCCCTTGCGGAAAATCATCGCTCCCCTCCGCTCGACGGCGCCGCCGCGGCGCGCGACAAAGCCGCCGCTTCGGACAACCACCCCGGCGTCATGGCGACGCTGGCGCGCGGCCGGCGCACGTAATAGGCGTGAAAATCGCCGTTGCACCGCTCGACCGGCGAGCCGTCGCGACGCGCGCCGGTGAGGCGGACCGATTCGATGAACAGCCGTTTGAGCGGCGGGGCGGAAGGGCTCATGCGGCGGCGTCCGGACGAGGGGAAGAAGCGGGGTCGCAGGCGTCGAGCCCGAGCGTCGCGAGACACTCGGACGGCGACATGCCGCCTCGCACGACGCCGCTCGCCAGCCCTCCGGCCAACGCGTCGACGAGCCGAGAGATGGGGCCCGACTCGGCCTGGCCGACCTCCATGCGATGCACGGAGGGCTGCTGGATGCGAAGAAACTCGGCCATCGCGTATTGCGACCAGCCGAGCGCCTCGCGGAGCGCTTGGATGCGTGAACCCATGAGGGAAACAATACGGTGCGTATTTCGATTCGTCAATACCGTCCGTATCGGCGCTTGCGGCATGGGCGAGCGATGAGCGAACCATGGGAGAGACTCAGGCGGGCGCGGGCCGCGGCGGGCTATGAAACCGCCGCGAAGGCCGCGGAGGCGCTCGGCGTCAAGGCCGCCGGCTACGTGCATCACGAAAACGGCTCGCGCCCGCTGACGCGGCGCGCCCAACGCTACGCGCGCTTCTTTCGCGTCTCGCTCGAATGGCTGGTCTCGGGGCGAGGGCCGATGCGCGGCAATCCGCTGATCATCCCCGTGCGCGGCCGCGTCGGCGCCGGCGCCGCGGTCGAGTTCGCGCACGACGCCGCCGAGATCGCCAAGGGCGAGTGGATCACGGTGCCCGACGGCGGCGACATCGCGGCACTGGTGGTGCAGGGCGATTCGCAGTGGCCGCGTTTCCTCGACCGCGAGATCGTGCTCTACGATCCGACGCCGGTGGCGCCCGGCGAGCTCGTCGGCCATTACGCCATCGTGCAGACCCACGACGGCCGCAAGCTGATCAAGATCCTGCGTCGCAGCCCCGGCGACAACCGCTGGCGCCTCGAATCGCACAACGCGCCCGCCGAGGAAGGCGTCGAGCTGATCGGCGCCTGGCGTTACCTCGGCGTGCTGCCAGGGCGCTAGCGCGGCTCGGCGCGCCCGGCGATGTCCGAGGGAAGCGCGATGTCGAGCCTGACGCTGTAGAGCGTCGGCTTGCCGTCGCGCCCCGGCCGCCCGCCCCCGGCGATCAGCGCGCGGCATTGCGCGAAGCCGTCCGGGCAGCGCTCCGCGATCAGGCGCCCGAACGCGGCGCATTCGGCGCGCTTGATGTGCCCGACCGCGACGCCGCCGATTCGGACGGCGACGGCGTTGGCGTCGTGAGGGTTGTCGGGCTCGGGCCACAGCTGGGCGACGGTGCGGAAGTAAACGGGCGCGTCGCGAGCGCCGCCGACGAGCGCCTCGAGCGCGCGCTGGTAGAAGAATTCGCCGGCGACGTCCTGGCCGAATAGGGCATCCTCGACAAAGGGTCCGTGCTGCTTGGGCGGAAGCTCGTTCTGGTAATAGCGATGGCCGCTATGCGAGGCGCGGAGCGTCAGCCCGAGCGCGTCGGCGGCGACGGGCTCCGGCGGGGGTCGCGGCGCATTCTTTCGCGGCGCGCGAAGGCGATAGCCGCGGGCGAGCAGCAGCAGAAAAACGCCGGCCGCGTAGGCCGCGAGCGCGGCTATCGCGGCGAGCGCGCCCGGCGTCGCCTTCACGCGCGCAGCGGCCGCCGCGCGCCGCGCAGGGTGAAATAGGCGGCGACGATGAAGATCAGGCCGAGGAAAAAACCCAAGAAGGCGGCGATCCCGGAGATTGCCGCCGTCGCCAGCCCCATGCCGGTCGTCGCGCCGGCGTGCGCCTCGGGCGTGAGCCGCCCGGCGGCTTGCGCCATGACGAGCGAATTGGTCGCCCACGAGGCCGCGAGGCCCGCGAAGGGCAGCGCGAAGCCGCCGAGCCCGGCGAGCACGCACAGCCGTCCCCAGGCGATGCGCGCGGTCGGCGCGGCGAGCGCGAGATAGATCACCAACGCCGCGACGATCGCGAAGGGCGCGAGGATCGCCACGAACGGAGGCTCCCCGCCGGCGCTCGCCACGGTGATCGGGAAACTGACGGGAAACGCGATCAGCGCAAGGCAGATCGCGCCCATGACGGCGATCGCGAGAAACTTGCCGACAATGCGCATTGTACTCTCCCCCCGAATTTGCGCCTAGGCTCGCACGGCGGCGCGCCGGGAGTCGAGTCCCGCGCCGGACATTGTCGCGGCATTGTCTTTGCAATGTCGCGGCCCCGTCGGCGCGCCGCCGTCAAGCCGCGTCCCGCGGCTGCTCCGCTGCGCTGCGCCGCTTCGCGTGACTGCGCCGCGCCGACGGGGCGATTCGCATCCAAGACGTTGTGCTGAGAGCGCCGCCCGCGCGCGGGCGCGCCTTTCAGCACAACGTCTTGCGAGCCGACGGCGCGAAAAGATACACCGCGTATTGACAGCGATAATACGCCGTGTATTATTGCCTTCGTCGCCCCTCCAGCCGCGAGTCGCCCATGTCTCCGCCGCGCCTCCTCCAGCCTCTTCGCGCCGACTGCCGGCGCGTGCTCGCCGCCGCGATCCTCCAGGACCTCGCCGAATCGCGCGCGGCCGAAGACCGCTTCGCGCGGCGCATCCGCGACCTCAAAGCCCGCGACGGCCGCCTCGCCGCGCTCGGCGTCCCTCTTCGCCCGAAGGGCTTTCGGCACAACGCCCGTCCCGTCTTCGATGAAGGGCGCCCGCGATGACCGACGTCCGTTTGGACCGGCGCGCTTCGTGCGACGACTATTTGCGCAGAGCGCTCGCGGCGACGCTGCTCGGCAGGGCCGTTTGTTTTGCGCATCAGCCCGACGGCCCCGTCTATCGCGTCGTCATTGCGCGAGCGAACGGCATGATCGTTCTCGACGGAATGCCGGGCGAGTTCGCGCCGCGCCTTTTCGTCCCGTTCGCCCCTCGCCATTCGCCGCTCGCCACCGGAGGCCAGCCATGAACGCCGCCGCCCGCTCCAACCTGATCGGTCCCGAGATCGTCATTTCGCTCGCCGAGATCGCCGGCATCGATCCCTGCAATTCGCGCGACGCCGAGCCCGCCGAGATCGAGGCGATGGCGGCCTCGCTGCGCGAGCACCGGCAGATGTCGCCGCTGCTGGTGCGCAAGCCGCGGCGCGGCTCCGGCTGTCTGGTGCTCGCCGGCGGCCGGCGCTGGCGCGCGTTCCAGCTGCTCGCCGCCAGCGCCGGCGACGCGGCGCGCGTCGAGATCCGCGCGCGCGTCTTCAACGGCGACGACGAGGCGGCGCGCGAGGCTTCGCTCGCCGAGAATTTCGAGCGCGAGGGGCTGCATCCGCTCGACGAGGCCGAGCGCTTCGCTCATCTCGCCAAGGCGTCCAGCGTCGACGCCGTCGCCGACAGGTACGGCGCGCCGCGCCGCTACCTGCGCGAGCGGCTGGCGCTCGCGGCGCTGAGCGCCAAGGTCAAGGCGGCGTGGCGCGCCGGCGCGATCGGCCTCGAGGCGGCCAAGGCCTTCGCCGCGGCGCGCGAGCCGGCCGAGCAGGACGCGCTGCTCGCGGCCCCCGACTTTTCCCTTTTCGCCGGCCATCCCCTGGAAATCCGCCGCCGGCTGCCGAGCCGCGCCGTTGCCGCCAGCGCCCCGGCGGCGCTGTTCGTCGGCGCCGAGGCCTATTGCGCCGCCGGCGGGACGATCGTCGAGGAGCTGTTCGGCGCCGAGGCGCTGTTCGCCGACCGCGCGCTGCTCGAGCGCCTGGAGCGCGACAAGCTCGAGAGAATCGCGCGCGACCTGCGCGCCGAGGAGGGCTGGGGCTTCGTCGTCGCCGCCGACGATATGGCGCCGCGGCAGATGCTCAGCGACCTCAAGCCGGAGGAAACGCGCGAGCTGGCGGCGATCGAGCGCGCGCAGAACGAGACGCTGACGCCCGAGGCCTACGAAGCGCTGCTCGCCGAGCGCGATCGGCTCGAGCGCGTCGGCGCGCTGCGCGCGGTGCCGCTCGCCGAGCGCCACGCCTACGGCGTCGCCGTTTCCGTCGACGCCGAGGGGCGGTTGACGGTCGAGCGCGCGATCCTGCGCCGCATTGTCGAGCATGCCGATCCTCTTGCCGCCGCCGGGGACCAGGTTCCCCCCGCGTCCCCCGGCGAAGGCGAGCCCGGCGCCTCTCCCCTCCCCGTTCCTCAGCTCGGCGGACCCGGGAGAGGCGCCGCTGCGGGCGTAGCCGCGCCTCGCCGCGTCCCCCTCGACGCGCCGCTCGCGCCCGGCGCGCGCCGCGTCGGCGAGGCCGCGGCGTCGCGCGCCGTCGCCGACGCGGTCGCCGCCGATCCGACGCTGGCTGTCGCTGCGTGTTTGTGCGCCTTCGCCGTCGCCGGCGCGCATCGCCGCCCGGTCGGCGTGCGCCGCGACCAGGGGCCGCGCAGCGTGAAATCGGAGCTGGCGCTGAAGCTCGGCAAGACGCCATTCGGCGAAGCGCTCTCGCTGTGCGCCGGATTCTTCTCCGATGGCGTCGCCTCGGCTGTCGATTTGCGCGCGGCCTTCGCCGAATGCGTCGCCGCGGCGATCGACATGCGCGGCGCCGACGCCGACTACAATTCCGCGCTGATCGATGCGGCGCGCGCCGTAGAGCCCGAAATCGCCCAGCGCATCGCCGAGACCCTCGACTATTCCGCTTTCTTCCGCGAGGCCTCGCGCGCGACGGCGCTGAGCGCGATCCGCGATTGCGGCGGCGAGGCGCTCGAGCTGTCGCACGCCTGGCGCGACGACGAGGCGCTGGCGCGCGAAGCCGCGATCCTCGCCCGCGCGCGCTCCTGGCTGCCCGCCTTCCTCGCGCCTGGGGAGAAATCGTCGTGAAGATCGTTCTCGAGCCCACCGACCTCATCGTGCCGCTCGGCGGCCTCGCTACGCGGCGCTGGAAGGGCGAGACCGACGGCGGCGTCAAGATCGTCGCCTGCATCGCGCTGATCACGGTGCGCGCCGAGGCCGACGCCGCCGCCTTCGAGCGCGAACTCCTGGAGATCGCGCGCCGCGACGTGCCGCTCGCCGACGCGGCGATCCGCCGACTGGCGGACCCGCTGTGAGCGCCGCGCCCACGCGCGGCAAGGGCCCGCGCCCGGCGTCGAGCTATCGCGGCGCCCGCCGCGACGCGGCGCGCCGGATGCGCGCGCGGCAGCCGGCGCCGCGGCCTTCCTGGCCGGCGTTCAAGCTGACGAGGAGACAATCGTGATCCGCGCCCTGCTGTTCGACCTCTGCGAAATCGCCTGCCTCGCCGCCTTCGTCGTCGCCATCCAGCTGGGAGCGCGCGCATGGAGTGGCTGATCCCCGTTTTCGCCGCCGTCGGCGGCCTGGTCGTCGGCCTCGTTCTCGGCGCCGGCGCCGCCTTCACCGTCCTCTCCGCCTGGCGAAAGGACGACGACGATCTCACCGACCGCCCGATCGAACGCTGGCGGCCGCAACTCGAGGAGAAGCAGCCATGAACATCCGCAGCCTGCCCCGCGCCGCGCCGCACGACGATCCCTTTTCGCCGCCGCCCGCGCGCCCCGACCTCGCCGCCGCGCTCGACAGCGCGGGCAAGAGCCTCGCTGAAGAGGACCGCGCCGCCGCGGCCGCGGCCGAGCGCCGCGCCGGGGAGGAGGCGCGCGAGGCGCTGAAGGCGCAAGCGCGCGACGAGGACGACGACCGCTTCGCCCAGGCGATCAACCTCGTCCGCTTCGTCGAGATGCAGAAGGGACGCCTGATCACCTCGCGCAAGGGCGCGGCGACGGTGAAACTGATCAAGCGCCTGGCCGATGCGCTGCTCGAAGACGACGCGCCGAGGACCTATCCCGAATTCATCCCCAACGCGCTGGGCGGCCGCTCCGCCCTCGACATGGCCAAGATCGAGGCCGCGATCGCCGGCGAGGCCGCGCCGCCGGACGAACGCGAGCGTTCGCCGGGGCCGGACGAGGGGGCCGCGCGCGGCGCGGACGAAGCCGCCGCCGCCGATTCGCAGCCCGCGCCATGACCGACGCCTCCCTCCGCATCGACCCGCGCCAGGCCGACGCTTTCGCCGCCGCGATGCGGCGCGAACGCGGCGCCTCCCCCGCCGCGCCGGCGCCCGTCAAGCCGCCGCTGCGCGGCGTCGCGGCGCTGCGCCCCGACGACGTCGATCTCGGCGAGGCCGACCTCGGCGGCGCCGTCGGCGTCTCGCTCGGCGCGCTGCTCGACGGCCGCCTGCTGATCCAGGGCGCCTCGGGCGCCGGCAAGAGCTGGACGCTGCGCCGCCTGATCGAGCGCACCCACAGCCGCGTCGCCCAGATCCTCGTCGATCCCGAGGGCGAATTCGCCGAGCTCGCCGACGCGCTCGGCTTCGTCGCGCTCGACGGCGCGGCGCTCGACATCGCCGCGGTGGAGACCGCGGCGCTGCGCCTGCGCGAGCACTCGCTTTGCGCGCGGCTCGATCTCTCCCAGCTCGAGCGCGAGCGCCAGATGCAGATCTTCGCCGCCTTCGCCCGCGCCCTCGTCGCCGCGCCGCGCGAGCATTGGACGCCGGCGCTGGTCCTCGTCGACGAGGCCCATCTCTTCGCGCCCTACGGCGGCGCGCTCGACGGCGCCGCCTCGACGCGCAAGGAGGCGATCCAGGCGCTGGTCGACCTGATGAGCCGCGGCCGCAAGCGCGGCTTAGGGGGCGTGCTGGCGACGCAGCGCCTCGCCCGCATGGCCAAGTCGGTGGTCTCCGAGGCGCTGAATTTCATGGTCGGCAACAATTCGCTCGACCTGGACATCGCGCGCGCCGCCGAGACCATCGGCTGGGACCGCCGCCGGGCGTTCGACCGCCTGCCGATGCTGGCGCCCGGCGAATTCGTCGCCGTCGGCCCCGCCTTCTCGCGCTCGCCGGCGGCGCTGAAGGTCGGCGCGACGGAGACCCGCCATTGCGGCGCGCGGACGGCGCTGCTTCCCCCGCCGCGCCGCGGCGCCGGCGAAGCGAGCGCCCTGG
>Ga0187891_1000462_pt1 | contig 41214 bp, 38 predicted proteins | sample June2016WEW_21_4_FD_132990 | JGI IMG/M metagenome (GOLD analysis project Ga0187891, IMG submission 132990) | Peatland microbial communities from SPRUCE experiment site at the Marcell Experimental Forest, Minnesota, USA - June2016WEW_21_40 | ecosystem: Environmental > Terrestrial > Soil >... | reverse complement strand
TTTCAAGACCGGTGCCTTAAACCACTCGGCCACCCTTCCAGGTCTGCAAAATCAAGACCTTACCGATATATCCTCTGCCTACGTCCTAGCAACTTGCCGGTGCTTGGGTCCCTTGTTGGGACTGACGGCGCCTTTTAAGCTTCGCAGGTATCCACTTCCATAATTTTGCCTATTCTGTCGCGCTAACTGGCATCTTGGGCGGTCGGGGCACTTGGGAGGTGCCCTTGCAAACAATCAAACTCTTCGGCGCCGCTGAGATACTGATGCTGACAGCCGGCGTCCTGCTGATCACGGCCCTGACGTTTCTCCTCTGACGGGTGACCGTCGCGGATAAGCGGCACCCTTCGAGGCCAGCCGAGCGGCTGTAGCAGGGTATGGACATTTCGGCCGGTACGTGATTAATCGCGCCCGATGGCGGCGCCGCGCGCGCGCCATTAACTCAGAAAAAAGCCAGTAACAGTGAGAAAGGCAGCAGTGCCAATGTCGACAATTGCAATAAAACTCATCGGCTCCGTTGAAAAGAGACTCGCGGCAAATTGGCAAACATTGTCACACATCTTATTCGGGGCTTTCATTGGCGGTCTGGTCGTGCTGCTCATCCTACTCTATGCCGGCGTGCCGATCGTCGCGGGAGTATAGGCAGACCCAAGGAGCCTGGATCGCCAACAGGACGACAATCCGGACCCCACCCTCACAACGTTCCATTCACTATCGAAATCCTCTTGCCCATTTTCGCCACAATCTGACCACGCTCAGGTTTAATACGTTGGCGGGGACGGGGGATAAATGCGCGGTCGGGTCAGCGCGGCATTCGGACGGTTTGCGGCGATTGGCGCCTGCGCCGTGCTTTGCCTGCTGCTTGCCAACTGCTCAAACTCCAGCCGAATCGATCCCCGCTATGGCGTTTCCGCCAGCCCACGAGTCGTCGCTGACGGCGAGCCGGTACCCAAGGGCGGCGGCGTCTACCGAGTCGGCGCGCCCTACGTGGTCGCCGGCCGCACCTACGTTCCGGAAGAGAACCCGCGCTATCGCGCCGAAGGTCTTGCGTCGTGGTACGGCGACGACTTTCACGGCCGCTTGACCGCCAATGGCGAAGTCTTTGACCGCGACAGCATCACGGCGGCGCATCCGACGCTGCCGCTGCCGTGCTACGCGCGCGTGACCAACCTCTCCAACGGCCGCTCGCTCATCGTGCGCGTCAACGACCGCGGGCCCTATCATGGCGACCGCCTGATCGACGTCTCCACCAGGGCCGCGCACCTGTTGGACTTCCACAATCGCGGCACCGCCTGGGTGCGCGTCGATTATGTGGGGCGGGCGCCGATCGAAGGCTCCGACGACCGCATCCTGGCGGCGACGCTGCGGCAGGACGAGCCGGCGCCGCCTCCGGGCAGCATCAAGCTCGCGGCGACACCGCTCGTGCCGGCTACCTGGACCGCGTCTTCCTCGCGCGCCCGGTTCGCCAGCGCCGCTTCGAGCGACGCCTTGCCGGAGACGACCGGGTCGCAGGCCATGTCGTACGCCGCTCAGCCCAGCGGCCGCGACGGCACCGAGCAGTTCCTCAACGGCCGCGGCCTCTACTGATCCGTATTTCTCCCTAATTGTCGTTTGTGCAATGTGCCTTGCGCGCGCCCTATTGCGCGCGGGAAGCTCGCGTGAGATTTGACCCGTCACACGGTCGAGCGGCGCGTTGGAGACTCTCTTGCAGACCGGGCATCGTCTAGGCTTGCTGTCGCGCTGGGCGGTTTGGGCCGCCGCCGCCGGCCTGTTGGTCGCGGCCGTTGCGGCCGGCCTGTTGGTCGCGGCCGTTGCGGCCGGTCATGCCGCCTCGAACATGACCGTCAAGAAGGACGAGGCTTTCCAGACCGGCGCTGCCGCCGCGCTGCTGCTCGATCCCGAAAGCGACAGCATTCTGTACGAGAAGAACGGCGATCAGCTCGTGGCCCCGGCGAGCCTCGCCAAGTTGATGACGCTCGAATTCGTGTTCAACGAAATCAAGCAAGGTCACATCAAGCTCGACGACGAATTCCCGATCAGCGAGAACGCCTGGCGCAAGGGCGGGGCGCCGTCGCACGGCTCGACGATGTTCGCCGCCATCCACAGCAGGGTGAAGCTCGACGACCTCATCCACGGCATCATCGTCGATTCCGCGAACGACGCCTGCATCGCCGTGGCCGAAGCGCTCGCCGGCAACGAGCCCGAGTTCGGCGCCATGCTGACCAAGCGGGCGCGCGAGATCGGGCTGGAGAAGTCGACCTTCACCAACGCCACCGGCTATTCCGATCCCAACCTGCGCGTCACCGCACGCGAGATGGCGACGCTGGCGCACCACATCATGAAGACCTATCCCGAGTTCTATCCGTATTTCGCCGAGCGCGACTTCACCTGGAACAACATCCGGCAGCAGAACCGCAATCCCTTGCTCGCCATGGGCATCGGCGCCGACGGGCTCAAGACCGGCGAGACCGCCGAGGCTGGCTTCAATCTGGTCGGATCGGCGGTGCAGGACGGATTTCGCCTGATCGTCGTCATCACCGGCGCGAAATCCGAGAAGGAGCGCGCCGACGAGGCGCGCAAGATGCTCGAGTGGGGGTTTCACGGTTTCGAGGCCCGCGTTCTGTTCGCCGAAGGGCAGACGATCGGCGAGGCCAAGGTCTTTGGCGGCAGCACAAGCTACGTCCCGCTTGTCGCGCCCGGCACCATCCGGCTGATGATGCCGCGCAACGGCAGCGAGCGGCTCATTGCGCGCATCGTCTATACCGGGCCGGTGGCCGCCCCGGTCAGCAAGGGTCAAAGCATCGGCAAGCTCAAGGTTTGGCGTGGCGATAAGCTTGCTCTCGAAGCGCCGCTGAAGGCCGCCGAGGACGTAGGGAAGGGCAGCATGCCGCAACGCGCCATGGACGGCGCCACCGAGCTGATGATCGGCCTGTTTCGGGCCGGCGTAGACCGGCTATGATCCATGGGCGCTGGCGTGAGGCGCGCATGCGCCCAAGGTCGCGTGCGCCTATATGTTCATCGGCGTCGCTTTTCCACTTTATGCTTCCATGGTGTGCGAAGAGACAGACATAAGAAGCTGATTTTTCTTCGTTTCCAATTGCCTCGAAGGCACTGACACCGGCAGTTTGGGGTTTCGCGGACCGATATGAGAGGCAAGTTCATCACCTTCGAGGGCGGCGAGGGCACCGGCAAGTCGACGCAAGCCGCGATGCTGGCGCTTCGGCTGGAATCGCTTGGGCTGCGCGTGCTGCTCACGCGCGAGCCGGGCGGCTCGCCCGGCGCCGAAATCATCCGCCACGTTTTGCTATCCGGCGCGGCGAAGCCGTTCGGGCCGGAGGCGGAAGCCATGCTGTTCGCCGCTGCCCGCGACGACCATATCCGCTGCACCATCCTGCCGGCGCTCGAAGCGGGCCAATGGGTCATTTGCGATCGCTTCGCCGATTCCACGCGCGTTTATCAGGGGGCGCTCGGCGAAGTCGATCAGCGCCTGATCAAGGCGCTCGAGCGCGTGTCCCTCGGCGACGTTTATCCCGATCTCACTCTCATTCTCGATGTACCCGCCGCATTGGGACTGAAGCGGGCGGCGCGGCGGCGCGGCGGCGCCAATCCCGATCGTTTTGAAGCAGAGACAATCGATTTTCATGACAAGCTGCGCCAGGCGTACCTTGCGCTCGCCGCAGCGGAGCCGGAGCGCTGCGTGGTCGTCGATGCAGCCGCGCCGAAGGAAAAGGTCGCAAGGCAAGTGTGGAAGGCGGTGAATTCCAGGCTCCAACCGGCGCGTGCCGCGACCGTGCTGGAAAACGTGGCGTCATGAGCCCGGCCGCGGACGAAGCCGAGGAAGCGCCGCCCCCGCGTATAACCGACGCGCTATACGGCCATGCCGACGCCGAGGCCGCGCTTCTTGCCGCCTATCGCGGCGGACGCGTTCCGCACGCCTTCCTGCTCATCGGCCCCAAGGGCATCGGCAAGGCGACGCTCGCCTACCGCATGGCCCGCTTCGTGCTCGCTGATCCAGACCCGACCGCGCCGGAGGTCCAGGCGGCGACATCGCTCGCCGTCGATCCCGAACATCCGGTGGCGCGGCGGATGGCGGCGCAAGCCCAAGCGGACCTTCTCGTCATCGAGCGCACGGTCAACGAGAAGGGCAATTTACGCCAGCAGATTGCGGTCGACGACGTGCGCCGCACCGTGTCGTTTTTCGGCGCCACCGCCGCCGGGGAGGGGGGTTGGCGGGTCGCCATTATCGATGCGGTCGACGAGCTCAACCGGTCGGGCGCCAATGCGCTGCTCAAGGTCCTCGAGGAACCGCCGCAACGCGCCCTCTTGCTGCTGGTCTGCCATTCCGCGGCGCGGGTGCCGGCGACGCTGCGCTCGCGCTGCCGTATCGTGGCGCTGCGGCCCTTGGCGCAAACCGAGGTCGCGGCGGCGCTCGGTGCGGCGGTCGGGCGGGCGTCCAGCGATCCGCAGATCCAGGCCGCCGCTGCCGCCGCGGAGGGCAGCGTCGGGCGGGCGCTGACCTTCCTCGACGAGGGAGCCTTGGCGCTGCGCCAGCGCGCGCTCGATCAGCTCGACCGTCTGCCCGCGCTCGACAGCAACGCGCTGCATGGGCTCGGAGAAGCGCTCGCCGGAACCGACCCGCAGCCGCTTGCTGCCTTCGTCGATACCGTCAATGCCTGGTTGTCGCAGCGCCTTCATCGCAACCAGGGTGAAATCGGCCGGGTGGTGCGGCTGGCCGAGGCCTGGGAACGGATCAATCAAGCCGCCCGCGACGCCGAAACCTACAATTTGGAGCGAAAGCCGCTGGTCTTCAGTGTTTTCGGCTTGCTTGCCGAGGCCACGCGCGGTTGATACCTATGCGCCGTCCTTGGCCGGGCCTGTCCCGGCCATTGGTCATTATGCGGCGCGGACAATGCGAAATGGCCGGCAAACCCTATTACATCACCACGGCGATCTCCTATCCGAATGGCCCGCCGCATATCGGCCACGCCTATGAGGCGATCGCCACCGACGCCATCGCCCGCTTCATGCGGCTCGACGGCTATGATGTGTTCTTCCTCACCGGCACCGACGAGCACGGCCAGAAGATTCAGCAGACGGCGGCGCGCGAAGGCCTGACGCCGCGGCAATTGCTCGACCGCAACGTGCCGCTGTTCGAGGCCATGGTGAAGCAGCTCAATTGCTCGAACGACGACTTCGTCCACACCACGGAGGAGCGCCACCACCGATCGTCGGAAGAAATCTGGCGGCGCATGGAGCAGAACGGCGACATCTATCTCGGCAAATATGCCGGCTGGTATTCGGTGCGCGACGAGGCCTATTACGCCGAGGACGAAACCCACCTCGACGAGCAGAAGCAGCGCCTCGCGAGCAAAACCGGCACGCCGGTCGAATGGGTGGAGGAGGAGAGCTATTTCTTCAAGCTCTCGGCCTACCAGCAGAAGCTGCTCGACCTCTACGAGCGGCCGAACTACGTGATGCCGAAGGAACGCCTGAACGAAGTCGCGAGTTTCGTCAGACGCGGCCTGCAGGACCTCTCAATCTCGCGCACCACCTTCGACTGGGGCATCCGCGTGCCCGGCCGCGACGGCCACATCATGTATGTGTGGGTCGACGCGCTGACAAATTACATTACCGCGGTCGGCTATCCCGATACGGACAGTGAAAAATTCCGCAAATACTGGCCCGCCGATCTGCATGTCATCGGCAAGGACATCGTGCGCTTCCACGCCGTGTATTGGCCGGCCTTCCTGATGTCGGCCGGCATTGCCGTGCCGCGGCGTATTTTCTCCCACGGCTTTTTGTTCAACCGCGGGGAGAAAATGTCGAAGTCGGTCGGCAACGTCATCGATCCGTTCGCGCTGGCCAAGGCCTATGGCGTCGATCCGCTGCGCTATTTCTTCCTGCGCGAGGTGCCGTTCGGCCAGGACGGCAACTACAGCCACGAGGCCATCGTCAACCGCATCAACGCCGATCTCGCCAACGACCTCGGCAATCTGGCGCAGCGCTCGCTGACCATGGTGGCGCGCAATTTCGCCGGCGTGCTGCCGCAGCCGGCGGCCTTCAGCGCTACCGACCAGACGATCCTCGCCGCCGCCGACGCCATGATCGGCAAGGCGCGTGACGCCATGGCCACCCAGCAATTGCATCAGGTGCTCAACGCCGTCTGGGCGGTGGTCGCCGACGCTAACCGCTATTTCGCCGGCGAGGCGCCCTGGGCGCTGGCCAAGAGCGATCCGGCGCGGCAGGGCACCGTGCTCTACGTGACCGCCGAGGTGTTGCGGCAGGTAGCGATCCTGGCGCAGCCGTTCATGCCGGCGTCGGCAGGGAAATTGCTCGATCTCCTGGCGGTGTCGGCCGGGGAGCGGCTGTTCTCATTCCTCGGCGGAGCCCATCGCATCGCCGCGGGCGCAAAACTTCCGGCACCGGCGCCAGTGTTCCCGCGTTATGTCGAGCCGGAAACGCGCGCGGCGCAATAGCCATGCTGATCGACAGCCATTGCCATCTCGATTTCCCCGATTTTGCCGCCGAACTTGACGCGGTGGTCGCGCGCGCGCGCGCCGCCGGCATTGCCCGCATGGTCACGATCTCGACGCGGGTTCACCGCCACGCCGAGGTGCTGGCGATCGCCGAGCGCTTTGCCGACGTTTTTTGCTCCGTCGGCACGCACCCGCATTACGCCCATCAGGAAGCGGACGTGACCGCGGCTGACCTCGTCGCGCGGACGCGCTATCGCAAGGTCGTCGCGCTCGGCGAAGCGGGGCTCGACTACCATTACGATAATTCGCCGCGCGAGGCGCAGGAGCGCGGATTTCGCACGCACATCGCAGCAGCGCGCGAGACCGGATTGCCGTTGGTCATCCACACCCGCGAGGCCGACGACGATACCGCACGGATTCTCGAGGAGGAGACGGGGCAGGGCGCCTTCCCCGCCGTGCTGCACTGCTTTAGCGGCGGCCGCGAGCTTGCCCACCGCGCCGTCGCGCTTGGGCTTTTTATCTCCTTCACCGGCATTCTGACCTTCAAGAATTCGACGGCGCTGCGCGCCATCGCCGCCGAGCTGCCGGCTGACCGCATCCTGGTCGAAACCGATGCGCCCTACCTCGCCCCCGGGCGGTTTCGCGGCAAGCGCAACGAGCCGGCCCATGTCGTTGAAATCGCCAAAGTGCTCGCCGAGTGCCGCGGCGTCTCGTTCGACGAGATCGCGCGCCAAACGTCGGAGAACTTCTTCCGCCTGTTCAGCAAGGTGCCACGGCCGGCCAGCGCGGATGCGGATCATCCGCCCAAACTTGGTGCGCCGGCGGCATGACGTTGAAATTCACCATTCTCGGCTGCGGTTCTTCCGGCGGCGTACCACGGCCGGCGCTGGGCTGGGGTGCCTGCGATCCCAAGAATCCGAAAAACCGCCGCCGCCGCACGTCGCTCCTGGTCGAGCGTCACAATTCCGGCGGCGTCACCCGGGTCTTGGTCGATACCTCGCCGGATTTGCGCGAGCAGCTTCTCGACGCCGACGTCGATTGGCTTGACGGCGTCCTCTACACCCACGAGCACGCCGACCACACCCATGGCATCGATGATCTGCGTTCGCTGTTCATGAGACGGCGGCGATTGGTCGATGTCTACCTCGACGAACAGACCGCGGCGATGATGCACACCCGGTTCAGCTATTGCTTCAAGTCGCCGCCCGGCAGCGAGTACCCGCCGATGGTGAGCGAGCACCGCCTGGTGGCAGGCCATGAGATCACGATCGAAGGGCAGGGCGGCGCCATCACAGCCCTCCCCATCCTGCAGCAGCATGGCGACATCCCGTCGCTCGGCTTTCGCTTTGGCAAGCTCGCCTATTCCTGCGACCTGAGCGGCATGCCTTCCGCGAGCGTGGCCGCCTTGGCCGGTCTCGAGGTCTGGATCGTGGACGCGCTGCGCTACCGGCCGCATCCAAGCCATTTCTCGCTCGACGACGCGCTCGCCTGGATCGAGCGCCTCAAGCCGCGGCGCGCGATCCTCACCAACCTGCACGCCGATCTCGATTACGAGGCCGTGCGCAAGGCGGTGCCGCCGCACGTCGAGCCGGCCTACGACGGGATGACATTTTCGATCGCCGATTGACCCATCGCGCGCGGCGAATAGCGGCGTCTTTTTCAGCGGTCTGCCGCGAGTTCTTAAACGCACAGCAATCCAAGCCATACAGTGGAAGCTCAGAATATTCCATAATATGTCTTATGCGAATGGACGGTTCAGATGTCGCATGAAGGCGCCGCCGCGCGGGCTCTGCCGCCCTTCACCAAATTCCCGGCAGCAGCCGCCAGCGCACCCGCTCCGCGTAGTCGCGATAGCCGGGCAATTCGGCAAGCAGCACACGGTCCTCCGTCGCGGCGCGATGCAGCAGAAACGGCACAGTGGAGACCACGAGCATGGCCGCGGCGATCCACGAGTCGAGCGCCGGACCACTCGCCACCACGATGACGATGCCGGCGAGATAGCCCGGGTGACGGATGAAGACGTAAGGGCCGGTGGTGATGACAACCTGCCCGCGATCGTTTTGGATGCGCACGATCGACGAGAAGAAGCGGTTCACGCGCATGGCCCAGAAGCAGAAGGCGTAGCCGGCCGCGACTGCAATCAGCGCCGTCCATTGCAGCCAGATCGGCACACTGTCGCTCCAATGGAAGCGGCCGTGGTCAAGACCGGCAATCACCCAATGCACGAACAGGACCCCGGAAAACAGCCGCAGCGCCGGCGGGGGCTTCTTTCCGCCTGGGCGCATTCGCTCGCGCGCCAGATCGGGATCGAGCCACCGGAACGATGCCAGGAACACGGCGGCAAATATCGCGAGATAAACCCAGTAGGTGACGATCGCGACTGTACCGGCCGCGGCAAACAGGGCCACAGCCGCCAAAACGAAGAAAGCGACCGACTGGATGTAAGCGGAAGCGGGCACTGGTAGAGCCCTCGCCTTGCCGAGGCACGGAACCAAAGTCGTCATGGCGGCGTTGCTTACCAAGCCCGCCCCGCCGCTTCGGCTGAGCGGCCGCGCCGGTTTGTCATCCCGTCATAGCCCGAAGGTGATGCCGTGAACAACAAAGTCCGAGCCCTCGACACGCGCCGCAAGCCGGCCGCTTCGGCTGGACCGGTTGGCCGGCAATGACGGGGTCTGGTAGGGGTTCCCGCAAGCAATACGCGGGATTCCCCTATGACCCCTTCGCGCGATATCGGCCGGCTCCTCGACATCATGGCGGCACTGCGGACGCCGCAGAGCGGCTGTCCCTGGGATTTGGCGCAGAACTTTGCGACCATCGCGCCCTATACGCTGGAAGAGGCGTATGAGGTCGCCGACGCCATCGCCCGCAACGACCTCGCCGATCTCAGGGAGGAATTGGGCGATCTGCTGCTGCAGGTCGTGTTCCACGCCCGCATGGCCGAGGAACAGGGCGCCTTTGATTTCGGCGATGTCGTCGAGGCCATCACCGATAAGCTCATTCGCCGCCATCCGCACGTCTTTGGCGACGAACACTCGGACAGCCCGCGGGCCGTCGAAGGCCTGTGGGAACGGATCAAGGCGGAGGAAAAGGCGGCGCGCGGCAGTTGGCGCGAGCAAGGCGCGCTGGCCGGCGTGCCGGTGGCGCTCCCTGCCCTGACCCGCGCGCTTAAGCTTCAAGCCAAGGCCGGCAAAGTCGGCTTCGACTGGAACGATCCGCGCGCCGTGCTCCGCAAGATCCGCGAAGAGGCCGATGAGATCGAAGAAGCGCTTGATGGTAATCAAGTGGCAGCTGCGGCCGAAGTCGGCGACCTGCTCTTTGCCGCCGTCAATCTGGCGCGCCATCTGCGCGCCGACCCGGAAGCGCTGTTGCGGCAGACTAACCAGAAATTCCAGCGCCGTTTTGCGGCAATAGAGCGCGCGCTCGCCGCGCGCGGAAAAGCGCCGCAGGATGCCACGCTCGCCGAAATGGACGCGCTGTGGGACGAGGCCAAGGCGAACGAGTAGCGGTCCTCTGACCTCGACCCATCATCCAGAGGTGGCCCGAAGCGGCCCTCGAAGGATGTGGCCAAGGAACCGGGCCATCGCCCCGATCGAAATCGGGTGTACCTGATTTCGGGTTTTCAACTTCCCAAGTCGGCAACAACCGACTTGGGTTGGCTCGCTTCACTCGCACCTCAGTGACGGAACGGTTCACAAGTTGCTTCGCGCGGCGGCCGCAAACTTCTCCCTTACCGCCCTCGCCTTTTCCGGCTCGACCCGCACGGTCATGGCGATCCGGCCGGTCTTCTCGTCCGCCGCCTTGTGGATCACTTCGGTGTGGCGATGCAGCCAGCTGACGCCGGCGCCGTCGGTGTTATCGAGCACAAGCTCGATGAGGACACGGCCGGCGGCGAGCCGGCTCTCGATGGCGGCGGACAGCGCCGCGAGCCCCTCCCCGGTCAAGGCCGAAACCAGCACCGGCCGTTCGTCCGCCGGACGCCGTTCGGCGAGGTTTCGCAATCGCGCCCGTTCGTCGGCATCGAGCCGATCGAGCTTGTTCCACACTTCGATCAGCACCCGTTTGTGCTGGGACCCGTCATGCTGGTCGATGCCAAGCTGACGCAAGACGTTCTCCACGTCCTGCGACTGCGCTTCGGCGTCTTCGTGCGAGACATCGCGCACGTGCAGGATCACGTCGGCCTCGATCACCTCTTCCAGCGTGGCGCGGAACGCGGCGATCAGCATCGTCGGCAGGTCGGAAATGAAGCCGACCGTATCGGACAGGATCACCCGCGCCCCATGCGGCAGATCGACGGCGCGCAGCGTCGGATCGAGCGTCGAGAACAGCATGTCGGCGGAGACTACGCTCGCCTGCGTCATGCGGTTGAACAGCGTCGACTTGCCGGCATTGGTGTAGCCGACCAGCGCCACGATCGGATAAGGCACGCGGCGCCGGCTCTCGCGATGCAGCTCGCGGGTACGCTTGACCTTGGCAAGCTCGGTCTCGATCTTGGCGAGTCGCTCCTCGATCAGGCGCCGGTCGGCTTCGAGCTGGGTCTCGCCGGGCCCGCCGAGGAAGCCGAAACCGCCGCGCTGGCGCTCGAGATGGGTCCAGGAGCGCACCAGCCGGCCTTTCTGGTAGGTCAGGTGCGCGTGCTCGACCTGCAGCGCGCCTTCGCGGGTGCGCGCGCGGCGGCCGAAAATTTCCAGGATCAGGCTGGTGCGGTCGAGCACCTTGACGTTCCAGGCCTTTTCCAGATTGCGCTGCTGCACCGGCGACAGCGCGCAGTCCATCACGACGATGCCGACCTCGAGCGTTCGCACCAGGCCGGCAGTCTCCTCGACCTTGCCTTTGCCCAAAAGCGTCGCGGGATGTAGCGCGCGGAGCATGACGATGCCGGCCTGCGCGACATCGAGATCGATGGCGCGGGCAAGCCCTACCGCCTCGTCGAGCTTTGCCGTTGGCGTGCGGTCGGCGGCAGCGGCGCGCCCAGCGGCGCGTCGCAACACCGGCTCGATGACCAGCGCCCGGCCGGTCGCCGAGCCTACGGAGCTTAGCCGGTCAGAGCGCGTGTCGCGGCGGCGCGGCTCCAATCAGACCTTTTCCCCGGCCGGCGCATCCTCGGCGCCTTCGAACAGCTGGACGGGATGACCCGGCATGATGGTTGAGATGGCGTGCTTGTAGACGAGCTGCGAATGCCCGTCGCGACGCAACAGCACGCAGAAATTATCGAACCAGGTTACCACGCCTTGCAGCTTCACGCCGTTCACCAAAAAAATGGTGAGCGGTATCTTGCTCTTGCGGACGTGATTGAGGAACGTGTCTTGCAGGTTTTGTGCGCGGTCGGCTGCCATGGCCGTTGTTTCCGTTCTTGTACCGCAGGCCCCTGCCCCGCGGGTCTTTTCTTACGCTTCATCCAATGGGTGGGTCGAGCGAAGCGAAACCCACCGTAGCTGCACTGCCGGACGAAATGGGCACGCTTCGCCCAGCCATCCTCCAGGTTTGCGGCCCGCCGATCCCGACCGACGGAGCCAAGCGAATTATTAGAGGGCACGGCGAGGGGCGATGCAAGCCCAACTTCGCAGCCAATGCGAGCCCCTCATGCGCGCCGACATCCCTCGGAGAGGACAAAAACCTCCTTTTTCATGCGCATCCGCTCTCCGCATAGCGGTGAAACTCGCGCCGCAACGCTGTCGCAACCGGGCCGGGTTTGCCGTCGCCGATCAGGCGGCCGTCGATGCGCACGACCGGCAGCACGATCTGGCTGGCCGCGGTGACGAAGGCTTCGCGCGCGGCGTAGGCCTCTTCGAGCGTGAAGGCCCGCTCCTCCACGGCTAGCCCCTGCGCCTTGATGGCTTCCAGCACGACCGTGCGCGTAATGCCGCTTAGGATGCCGTGATCGGCAGGCCGGGTCACGATTGTGCTGGCTTGCGTGACGATCCAGGCGTTCGAGGAAGCGCCTTCCGTGACGGTGCCGTCCTTGTCGACGAACCAGGCATCGCGCGCGCCCTGCTCGATCGCCGCCTGTCGCGCCAGCACGTTGGGCAGGAGCCCGATGGTCTTGATGTCGACGCGGCCCCAGCGGTTGTCCGGCACGCTGACGACGGCGATGCCCGCGGCGGCGAGCGCCTCGTTGCGCGCGCTGTTTAGCGGGCGCGCGGTCACCACCACGCTGGGGCGCACCTCCGGCGCCGGGAAGCCGTGGTCGCGCCGCGCCACGCCGCGGGTGATCTGCAGGTAGACGATGCCGTAGCCGATGCGGTTCCTGGCGATCACCTCGCGCAGCACGACGCCGAGCGCGGCCGGCGACATCGGCGGGCGGATGCGCAATTCGGCGAGCGAGCGCTTGAGCCGATCGAGGTGGCGCCGCTCGTCGATGAGCCGCCCTCCCCGCACCTCGCAGACTTCATAAACGCCGTCGCCGAACTGGTAGCCGCGATCCTCGACATGGACCGTGGCATTGCGCATCGGCAGGTAACGGCCGTTGACGTAGGCGATGCGGGACATCAGTGGCCAGGGATCGGTAAACGGTAATCAGTAATCAGAAAGAAAAAATCCGGCATATTCATCAGCTCAATCACCTGATTACTGACCACAGATCACTGATGCCTGGTCAGTCAATCCCCAGCGCCTTGAGCTTGCGGTGCAGCGCCGAGCGTTCCATGCCGACAAACTCGGCGGTGCGCGAAATATTGCCACCGAAGCGGTTGATCTGCGCCAAGAGATATTCGCGCTCGAACACTTCGCGTGCCTCGCGCAGCGCCAGGCTCATCAGGTGCTCGCCGCCGTTGCCGTTCGGCATCGAGGGAATCATCGATCCGACGTCCTGCGGCAGCATCGACGCGGTGATCACCGCATCCGGCTCGCCGCCGGCCAGAATCATCAGCCGCTCGACGTTGTTGCGCAGCTGGCGGACGTTGCCCGGCCAGTCGTGCGATTGCAGTACCGCCAGCGCGTCGCTGCCGACCGTGCGCTTCTGCAGGCCGGTGGTCTGCGAAATCTGCGTCATGAAATATTCGACCAGCTCGGAAACGTCCTCGCGGCGCTCGGCCAGCGGCGGCACGCGGATCGGCACCACCGACAGCCGATGATAGAGGTCCTCGCGGAATTTTCCGGTGGCGATATCGGCCTCGATATTGCGGCTGGTGGACGAGACGATGCGCACATCGACCGTGACCTTGGTGCTGCCGCCGACGCGCTGGAAAGTCTGATCGACCAGCACGCGCAAGATCTTGTTCTGGGTTTCACGCGGCATGTCGGCGATCTCGTCGATGAACAGCGTGCCGCCATGGGCCTCTTCGAGCGCGCCGACTTTGCGGCTTTTCGTGCCGTTGCCGGCTTCGACGCCGAACAGCTCGACCTCCATATGGTCCGGCATGATGGCGGCGGCGTTGATCACCACGAACGGGCCGTTGGCGCGTGCCGACAGCGCATGAATAGTGCGCGCGGCGAGCTCCTTGCCGCTGCCCGAGGGGCCGACGATGAGCACGCGGCTGTTGGTCGGCCCCACCTTCTCGATCGTCTGCCGCAGCTGATTGGCGGCGGGCGAATGGCCGACCAGCGTCGCCGACAGCGGACCGAGCTGTTTGAGCTCCCTCACCTCGCGCCGCAACCGCGAGTGCTCGAGCGTTCGTTCGGCGACCAGCAACAGCCGGTCGGCCTTGAACGGCTTCTCGATAAAATCGTAGGCGCCGCGCTTGATCGCCGACACCGCGGTCTCGATGTTGCCGTGCCCCGAGATCATCACCACCGGCAGCTCGGGGTGCTCCTGCTTGAGGATGTCGAGCAGTTGCAGTCCGTCAAGCCGGCTGCCCTGCAGCCAGATATCGAGGAACACCAGGTTGGGCCGGCGCGCCACGACCGCAGCCAACGCTTCGTCGCTGTCGGCCGCCGTGCGGGTGCCGTGGCCTTCGTCCTGCAGAATGCCGGCGACCAATTCGCGGATATCCGCCTCATCATCGACGATCAGGATATCGGAAGCCATGATCAGACCGTAACTCTGCGCGGCTCGGCCGCTTCGGCGGCGGGCGCGATCGTCTCCGCGGTAAAGCGCAACTGCATCCAGGCGCCGCGGGCGCCACGCACCATCTCCGCGGCGTCGCGCAGCTCGAGACGCCCGCCATGCTCTTCGAGAATGCGTCCGACGATGGCGAGCCCGAGCCCGGTGCCCTTGTCGCGCGTCGTCACGTAGGGTTCGAGCAGCCGCGCGCGGTTCTCCTTCGGCAGGCCGACGCCGTTGTCGATCACGTCGATGACCACGTCCTTGCCGTCGCGCCGCGCGCTCACCGTGATACGGCCGCGGCCGAGGTCGGCGGCCGGCACCGCCCCGATCGCTTCGGTCGCGTTTTTGATGATGTTGGTCAGCGCCTGCGAGATCAGCCGCCGATCGAAGCGTGCCGGCATCGCCTCCTCCGCCAGCTCGACCTCGAAGTCGATATCCGGATGGCCGACGCGCATCAGGAAGACGACTTGGCGCACGGTATCGGCCACGTCCTCGGCGGCGATGACCGGCTTCGGCATGCGGGCAAAGCGCGAGAATTCGTCGACCATGCGTTTGATATCGTCCACTTGCCGCACGATGGTCGCGGTGCACTGTTCGAAAACGGCGGCGTCCTCGACGATCACCTTGCCGTATTTGCGGCGCAGCCGCTCGGCCGACAGTTGGATCGGCGTCAGCGGGTTCTTGATCTCGTGGGCGATTCGCCGCGCAATATCCGCCCAAGCCGAGGAGCGTTGCGCCAGCACCAGCTCGGTGATGTCGTCGATGGTGATGACGTAGCCGTGCTCGGATTCGGCGGCCTGTTCGCTGGTCACGCGGACCGAGTAATTGCGCTCCTGGCCGTTGCGGCTGACCGTCACCTGGCGCTGCACCAGGCGCTGCGTGCCGTTGCGCGCCGCTTGAAAGATATCGGCAAGCTCGGGCGCGACCTCGGCGAGGGGAAGCCCGAGCACCGCGCTTTCCGCGCGTCCGATCAGCTGCTCGGCCGAGCGATTGAGGATAGTGATGCGACCGTCGGCATTGACGCCGATGACGCCTGCGCTGGCTCCGGCCAGCACCGCTTCAGTGAATCGCCGGCGCCTGTCGATCATGTCGCGCGCGCGCACGATGTCGTCGTGCTGGGTGCGCAGTTCGTGCGTCATCTTGTTGAAGGTCTCGCCGAGCTGGGCCAGGTCGCCTTCCGATCGGTGGATCGGCACCTGGACGTGGAGATTGCCGGTGGAGACGATGTTGGCTGCGCCGATCAGGCGGCGGATCGGGGCGACCAGCCGATTGGCAAAATCGAGGCCAATCCAGGCCGAAGACAAAAGCACGATGAGCGCGATGACGGCAAACATCAGCGCGAATGCGATCTGAATGCCAAGCCGGCGCGCTTCAAGGTTGGCGTATTCGCCGACGCTTTCCTGGGTCGCGCGCAACTGCGCGACGACACGCGGATCGAGCAAGCGCGCCACATAGAGATAGGTGTCGTCATAGCCGTGCAGCTTGACGGCGGCGGCGACGTGATCGCCTTCGGGAATGAGCGCGACCTGCGGCTCGGTCTCGGTGATGCGTTGCAGCAGCTCCTTGGACGGGAGCACGATCGCCTTGTCCATCGTCACGTCGGCGCGCTCCACGGTGGAGCCGTCGGAATGGATCATCAAGGCGGCGGAGACACCGCGCGCGTTCGCCTGCGCGGTGAGAAAGGTGCGGAACCGCTCGCGGTCCTGGTCGAACATCGGTTTGGCGCGGCCGATGTCGAAGGCCATTGCCATGATCTCGCCGCGGATCGCCTGGGCGTGCTCGCTGACATAGGCGTCGGCGACAATGAGCGATTGCTCGATCATGGCGCGGGTGCGCGTCGAGAAGAAACGGTCGAGACCGCGATCGAGCGTCGTCGATGCCACCACGGCGACCAACACGGTCGGGACCGCGGCGATCACGGCGAACAGGCCGACGATCTGCACGTGGAGCCGCGAGCCGGCGGTGCCGCGCTGGCGGGCCCGCACCACCACCCAGACTTCCCGTCCGATGATGGCGAGCAGCAAAAGCCCGGCGGCGAGATCGGCCAGCAGGAGCTTGACCACGACCTCGTGGACCGGCGCGATCGGGGTCAGTCCCGCAAGCACGACGAAGGTCGCCGTGGCGGACAGGAGCGCGATGCCGACCGCAATCGCCCCGATCAGCCGCGACGCGACCGGCATCGGCGCCGCTGCAGCCGGATCGAGCGGAGCAAGCTGATCGATAGTCGTCATGGAGGCCTTGGGAGGCGCGGGACGTGAGCGGCGCAGACGAATGGTGCCCCAAAACCATCCGGACCGGTGAGGCATTTATACAACAATGTTGCTAGATTGCGACAAATCCTGGGCGTCAGGCTTTGAATCAAAGCCCATCCAGGAGCCGCTACCCGCCGCCGGTGCGATACACCTGGATTTCCAGGTCGCGGATTTTCTTGCGCAGCGTATTGCGGTTGACGCCAAGAAGGTCGGCGGCGCGGATCTGATTGCCCCGCGTGGCCGCCAGCGCGGCCGAGAGCAGCGGCGCTTCCACCTCGCGCAGAATGCGGTGGTAAAGGCCTGGGGGCGGCAGGCCCTCGTCGAAGCCGGAGAAATAGCGCACGAGGTAGCGCTCGACCGAGTTCGATAGATTTTCGTCGCCGCGCTGGCTCTCTCCGGGCGCGCTCAGCGTCGGCTGCGACAATTCGGCGTCGACCACGGCGGCCGTGATCGTTTCCTGCGGGTAGAGGGCGGCGAGGCGGCGGGCGAGATTTTCCAATTCGCGAACGTTGCCCGGCCAGCGATGTCGCCGCAGCCGCTCCAGCGCGGCCTGATCGATCTGCTTTGCCGGCAGGCCCTCGCGCTCGACCTGGGCGAAGAAGTGCCGAATCAGATCGGGAATGTCCTCGGTGCGCTCGCGCAGCGGCGGCAAGCGCAGCGGCACCACGTTGAGACGGAAAAACAGATCCTCGCGGAACAAGCCCTGCTGAATGAGCTGACGCAGGTCCTTGTTGGTCGCGGCGATGATGCGGACGTCGGCCTTGATCGGCGTGCGGCCGCCGACCGTGGTGTACTCGCCCTGTTGCAGCACGCGCAGAAGCCGGGTCTGCGCCTCCATCGGCATGTCGCCGATCTCGTCGAGAAACAGCGTGCCGCCTTCGGCCTGCTCGAAGCGGCCGGCGCTGCGCGTGTTGGCGCCGGTAAACGCGCCCTTCTCGTGGCCGAACAGCTCGGATTCGATCAGGTCGCGCGGGATCGCAGCCATGTTGATGGCGACGAACGGTCCGGTGCGGCGCTTGCCGTAATCGTGCAGCGCCCGCGCCACCAGCTCCTTGCCGGTGCCGGATTCACCTGAGATCATGACGGTCAAATCCGTCTGCATCAGCCGCGCCAGCACGCGGTAGATTTCCTGCATCGCCGGCGAGCGGCCGACCAGCGGAATCGATTCAAAATCCTCGACCTTGACCGGCTGCCGTACCCGCTCCTTCGGCTCCGACAGCGCGCGGCCGACGATCGCAATCAGCTCCTTCAGATCGAACGGCTTGGGCAGATATTCGTAGGCGCCGCGCTCCGAGGCACGGATCGCCGTCATGAAAGTATTCTGCGCGCTCATGACGACGACCGGCAGATCCGGCCGCACCTTCTTGATACGCAACAACAGATCGAAGGCGTTTTCGTCCGGCAGCACCACGTCGGTGATGATGAGATCGCCGTCGCCCTGGCTGACCCAGCGCCACAGCGTCGCGGCGTTGCCGGTCGAGCGGACCTCATAGCCGGCGCGCGACAGCGCCTGATTGAGCACGGTCCGGATCGCCGCATCATCATCGGCAACGAGAATGTTTCCCGCTGGCATCAATGATCCCCTCGTGGCTGAACGGCGCCGTCGCCGCTGTACATTGGCATCAGCACGCGAAAGATGGTTCGGCGCGGCTGCGACTCGCATTCGATGATGCCGCCATGATCGCCGACGATCTTGGCGACCAGCGCCAGCCCGAGGCCGGAGCCGGTCGGCTTGGTGGTGACGAACGGATCGAACAGATGCGGCATCAATTCCTCGGGCACGCCAGGCCCGTTGTCCCTGACGCAAAATTCGAGCGGCAGCGAGATGCGCGTTTTAGCGCCTGGCACCGACAGCCGCACGCCGGGACGAAATGCGGTCGACAACACGATCTCGCCGCCGCTGCTCTCGCCGATCGCCTCGGCCGCGTTCTTCACCAGGTTCAAGAAAACCTGAACGAGCTGATCGCGGTTCGCCCACACCGGCGGCAGCGACGGATCGTAGTCCTCGACGAATTTAACGTGGCGGGCGACGCCGGATTGCGCCAGCCGCTTCACGTGGTCGAGCACCACGTGGATGTTGATCGGTTCGCGCTCGACCGGACGCTCGTCGGCGAACACCTCCATGCGATCGACCAGTTTCACGATGCGGTCGGCTTCGTCGCAAATCAGCCGCGTCAGCGTACGGTCGTCGTCCTCGACCGACTGCTCGAGCAACTGCGCCGCGCCGCGGATGCCAGACAGCGGATTCTTGATCTCGTGCGCGAGCATGGCGGCGAGTGCGATCACCGAGCGCGCGGCGCCGCGGTGCGTGAGCTGGCGATCCATCTTGTCGGCGATGGTGCGTTCCTGCAACATCACCACCACGAAATCCCGCCGTTCCGGCAGCGGCGCGACGTGCAGGTCCACTACGCGGTCGCCGGGATTGCGCGGCGTGCCGAGATCGACCTTGTACTCGTTGACCGCCGCCCCGCTCGCCCGCACCTGTTCGACCAGGCTCAGCAACGGACTGCCGAAGGGCACGAGATCGCGCAGCAGGTGACGCCGCAACAGCGACACCGAAACCTCGAAAAAGGCTTCCGCCGCCACGTTGGCGTCCACGACCTTGCCGTCGGACGACACAACGATCACGGGATGCGGCAAGGCGTTGAGCACCGCATCGGCAGGCGTTGCCGCCAACAATGGCTCGGCGGTCCTCATGCCATGCTTCTCGCCGCTTTCTTCCAACGCCATGACGCCAAAGCCAGGAAAGCTCGCTGCTGCGGCTCTCTAGGCCCGGCTAGTCGGCGAGGGTCGATGGGAACAATTGAGTATGTGCACACGAATTAGGCGCCTCTCATGTTCTGCATAGAGTTTAGCCAAATTCGCTCAGGACGCAAGTGCTGCACTGCAATATCACCTCATTCATCCCCAGCTGCTTACCGATCGAAATCCGGCTCCCACGGTGGGGACGGGCGGCTCGGGGGCGTTCGCACATTTTGGGGACATGCGCTAAAGCGTTGCCGGCATAACGAACGGAGTCATTCATGACCGGGGGGGTTGCGGCCGTCATTGTCGCAGCCGGGCGCGGCCATCGCGCCGGCAGTGAGGTGCCCAAGCAATATCGGACCATCGCCGGCGAGGCGGTCATCCGCCCTACTCTGCGTGCGTTCCTCGCGCACCCGCAGATCGACGCGGTGCAACCGGTCATTCATCCCGACGACGAGGACCTGTTTCGCGCCGCCACCGCCGGCCTCAACGACCTGCTGCCGCCGGTTTGCGGCGGCGCGACCCGGCAGGCTTCGGTGCGCGCCGGGCTCGAGGCGCTCCGCGCCGCTGCGCCCGACATCGTGCTGATCCATGACGCGGCGCGGCCGTTCTTGACCGGTGCTCTGATCTCCCGCGCCATCGCTGCCGCCAAAGAGCACGGCGCGACGGTGCCGGCTATCGCCGTCGCCGACACCGTCAAAATGATCGACGAGCACGAGGTGGTCACCGAAACGCTCGATCGCAGCCGGCTGCGCATCGTGCAGACACCGCAGGCCTTCGCCTTCGGCCTGATCGCCGATTCGCATCGGCGCGCGGCGGCGGCCGGCCGTGAGGACTTTACCGACGACGCCGCGCTCGCCGAATGGGCCGGTCATCGTGTCACGGTGTTCGCCGGCGAGGCTGCCAACGTGAAACTGACGACGAACGACGACCTCATGCGCGCTGAAGCGTTGCGCATGGCGGCGCTTGCCGACGTGCGCACCGGCAACGGCTTCGACGTCCACGCCTTCGCCGACGGCGATCATGTCATGCTCGGCGGCGTCCGCATCCCGCATTCGCGCGGGGTGACCGGGCATTCCGACGCCGACGTGGTGCTGCACGCGCTGGTCGACGCCATCCTGGGCGCGCTCGCCGAAGGCGACATCGGGGTGCACTTTCCGCCCAGCGATCCGCAGTGGCGCGGCGTGTCGTCGGATCGCTTTCTCGCTTTCGCCTGTGAGCGCGTGCGTGCGCGTTCCGGCATGATCGCGCATCTCGACGTCACCGTCGTATGCGAGGCGCCGCGCGTCACCCCGCATCGCGATGCGATGCGGGCGCGCATCGCCGCGATTGCCGGCATTCCGATCGACCGCGTGGCGATCAAGGCGACGACCAGTGAAAAGCTCGGTTTCACCGGCCGCGGCGAAGGCATTGTGGCGATGGCGACCGCGACCATCCGCCTGCCGTGGAGCGCGTCGTGATCGATGCTGATCTGCGCGCAGCGGCCAAGCGCGTGCTCGATCTTTGTCGCGCACGCGGCCTCAAGGTTGCCACGGCCGAGTCCTGCACCGGCGGCCTCGTCGCCGCGACGCTGACTGAAATCGCCGGCTCGTCCGACGTGGTCGATTGCGGCTTCGTCACCTACTCCAACGCGGCGAAACAGGCGATGCTCGGCGTGCCGGAAGCGACGCTCAAGCGCCATGGCGCCGTGAGCGGCGAGACCGCGGCGGCCATGGCCGCCGGCGCGCTGAAGAATTCGCAGGCTGATGTGGCGGTGGCGATCACGGGGATTGCCGGCCCCGGCGGCGGCACGGCGGAAAAGCCCGTCGGCCTCGTCTATTTCGCCGCGGCAAGCCGCGGCGGCCGCCGCCTCGCACGCACGCGCCGTTACGGCAAGATCGGGCGCCGGCGCGTACGGCAGCGCTCGGTTGCCGAGGCGTTCGAGCTGTTGCGGTTGCTGGCGGAAGAAATGCCGCTAACTGTGAACGCGTCCTAAGCCGGCCGCGTGCCGTAGACCTGATCGGCGCGGTGCTCGAAGGCGGCAGAGAAACGGCGGAAGGCGGCGTCGAACACGGCACCCATCAGCATCCCGAGCGTGCGGCTGCGGAATTCGTAGGCGATGAAAAAATCGACATCGCAGACGCGGTCGCCAGCCGGGCGGAATGTCCAGCGGTTGTTTAAGCGGCGAAACGGTCCCTCGAGATATTCGACCAGGATTTCGAGATTGGGCCGGTCGAGCGTGACGCGGCTGGTGAACGATTCACGGATCATTTTATAGGCGACGGTCATGTCGGCGACGATGACGTCCTTGCCGGCCACCTGCATCCGCTTACGGACCTTCAGCGATTGGCACAGCGGCACGAATTCGGGATAGCGCTCGACGTCGGCGACGAGGTCGAACATCTCGGAAGCGGCGTGCCGCACGCGCCTGGTAGTGGACAATTGCGGCATGGATCAACGCGCCGCCCGCAGCGCCTTCAGCCGGGCGAAATCTTCGCCGGCATGATGCGAGGAGCGCGTCAGCGGGCTCGCCGAGACCATTGAAAAGCCCTTGGCATAGGCGATCGTCGCCAGCGCCTTGAACTCGTCCGGCGGCACGAAGCGCACCACCGGGTGATGCTTGCGCGAGGGCTGCAGATATTGGCCGATGGTGACGAAATCGACGTCGGCGGCGCGCAAATCGTCCATGACTTGCAGCACTTCGTTGCGCTCCTCGCCGAGCCCCACCATGATCCCGGATTTGGTGAAGATCAGCGGGTCGATCTCCTTGGCGCGCTGCAACAGGCGGATCGAGGCGAAGTAGCGTGCGCCGGGCCGCACCGTCAGGTAATTGGACGGCACGGTTTCCAGGTTGTGGTTGAACACATCGGGCCGCGCCGCGACCACTGTTTCCACTGCGCCCGCCTTGCGCAGAAAATCCGGGGTCAGTACCTCAATCGTCGTCTGCGGGCAGCGCGCGCGGATGGCGCGGATCACCGCGGCGAAATGCGCGGCGCCGCCGTCGTCGAGATCGTCGCGATCGACCGAGGTGACGACGACATGGGCGAGGCCAAGCTTGGCGGTCGCCTCGGCAACATGCGCCGGCTCGGCGTCATCAAGCGCAGCCGGTATCCCGGTCTTGACGTTGCAGAAGGCGCAGGCACGCGTGCAGGTGTCGCCCATGATCATGAACGTCGCGTGCTTTTTCTCCCAGCACTCGCCGATATTCGGGCAACCGGCCTCCTCGCACACGGTGTGCAGACCGTTATGGCGCACGATCCGCCGGGTCTCGCCGTAGCCCGGCGAGACCGGCGCCTTGACTCTGATCCAGTCCGGCTTGCGCAGCACCGGCTGGTCCGGCCGATGCGCCTTTTCCGGATGGCGGGGCGGAGTCGCGGCGCCGACCGTGTCGATCAGGACCGTCATGAAAGCTCCAATGCGTCGGCCTTTACTTACGAGTCGGAGCCCCGCTCCGCAAGGCGGCTGCCGATGGGCCTGAAGGACTTCAAATATTCAGCACCCGGCCGTAAGCGTCGAGCACCGCTTCCTTCATCATCTCCGACAGCGTCGGATGCGGGAACACGGTGTGCATCAGCTCTTCTTCCGTGGTCTCGAGATTCATGGCGATGACGTAGCCCTGGATAAGCTCGGTGACTTCCGCACCGACCATGTGGGCGCCGAGGAGCTGTCCGCTTTTTTTGTCGAAGATCACCTTGACCAGACCCTGGTCCTCGCCGAGCGCAATCGCCTTGCCATTGCCAACGAAGGGAAACCGGCCGACGCGGATGTCGAGTTTCTGCTCTTTCGCCGCCTGCTCGGTCAGCCCAACGGAAGCGATCTGCGGGAAGCAATAGGTGCAGCCGGGGATAAGCTGCTTGTCCATCGGATGCGGGTGCAGCCCCTTGATCGCCTCGACGCAGATGACGCCTTCGTGCTCGGCCTTGTGCGCCAAAAGCGGCGGCCCGGCGACGTCGCCAATGGCATAAATGCCCGGCACATTGGTCTTGCACCCACCGTCGGTAACGATGGCGCCGCGCTCGATCTTCACGCCGAGCTTTTCCAGGCCCAAATTCTCAGTGTTGCCGACGACGCCGACGGCGGAAATCACGCGCTCGACGTTGAGCGTCTGTGTGCCGCCCTTGCCGTCGTCGATGGTCGCCGTCACCCCGTCGCCGGCCTTGTCGAGCTTCGTCACCTTGGCGCCGGTGTAGATCTTGATGCCCTGCTTCTCGAAACTTTTCCGCGCGAACGCCGCGATCTCGGCGTCCTCCACCGGCAGGATCTGCGGCAGCACCTCGACCACGGTCACCTCGGCGCCGAGCGTGCGGTAGAACGAGGCGAACTCGATGCCGATCGCGCCGGAGCCGACGACGAGGAGCGATTTCGGAATACGATCCGGCACCATGGCCTCGAAATAGGTCCAGATCAGCTTCTTGTCGGGCTTGAGGCCGGGAAGAACGCGCGGCCGCGCGCCGGTGGCAATAATGATGTGCTTGGCTTGATAGGAGCCGGGGCCGAGCGCGCCCTTCGGCGCTTCGCTCTTTGCCGCCTTCACCGTGACCTTGCCCGGCGCCTCGATCGCCGCCTCGCCCCAGATCACCGCGACCTTGTTCTTCTTCATCAGAAAACCGACGCCGTCGTTGAGGCGCTTCGACACCGCGCGCGAGCGCTTCACCACCGCGGCCGGATCGTAGGTCACGGTGCCGGCCGACAGCCCGTAATCCTTGGCGTGCTGCAGATAATGAAAAATCTCGGCCGAGCGCAGCAGCGCCTTGGTCGGAATGCAGCCCCAGTTCAGGCAGATGCCGCCCAGATACGCGCGCTCGACGATGGCGGTCTTGAATCCAAGCTGTGCGGCGCGGATCGCGGTGACATAGCCGCCCGGACCGGAGCCGATGATGATGATGTCGAAAGTATTGTCTGCCATTCAAAGCCTCACACGTACACTCTAGCGATCATGCCCGCGCTTGTCGCGGGCCTCCAGATCTTTGCGGTCTTGCCGATCTATAGACGTGGATGGCAGGAACAAATCCGGCCATGACGATGGTCTAATCGGGAATGGGATGGAATTCGCCGTCCTCGCCCAGCCGTTCGAGAATGCCGGAGCGGATATCGAAGAAGCAGCCGTGCAGCTTGAGCGATTGGGCTGCTACCGCATCCTTGATCCACGGAAACGTCATCAGGTTGGCGAGCGACAGGCGAACCGATTCGTGCTCGCAGACGTCTTCTTGCTTCTCCGGCGGCGCCTGCATCGCAACCTGCCGCGCCGGTTCGGCCAGGCGGACCCACGGACCGACGAAATCAGGAGCCTCCGGCGGCGCGCCGTGAAGCAGCGCCTGGATGCCGCCGCACATGGCGTGGCCCATGATCACGATCTCGCGCACCCGCAGCGACCGCACCGCGAATTCGATCGCCGAGCTCACGCCATGCGGCCGGTCGTCGGGACCGTAGGGCGGCGCCAGATTGGCGATGTTGCGGATGACGAACAGCTCGCCGGGCGCGGCGTTGAACACCATCTGCGGATCGGTGCGGCTGTCCGAGCAGGCGATGACCAGAGCCCGCGGCCGCTGCCCGTGGCGGCTCAATTCCTCGAAGCGGGCGCGTTCGGCGCGCCAGGTCCCGGCGCGAAAGCGGCGATAGCCTTCGATCAGATCGTCCATCAGGAAACCCTACAGTCTGACGATCCGCGCGTGGACTACGATGGCAAGATGCAAAGCCGTCATAACGGCTACACCAGCATCATCACCGGGTTCTCGATCAGCGCCTTGAATGCGCCGATGAGTTGGGCGCCAAGCGCGCCGTCGACCGAGCGGTGATCGCACGACATGGTCACGCTCATGATCTGCGCTGCCTCGATCTTGCCGTTGCGCACGACCGCGCGCTCCTCGCCCGTGCCGACGGCGAGAATGGTCGACTGCGGCGGGTTGATCACAGCGGTGAAATCCTTGATGCCGTACATGCCGAGATTGGAAACCGATGAGCCGCCGCCCTGATATTCCTGCGGTTTAAGCTTTCTCGCTCGCGCCCGCGCCGCCAGATCCTTCATCTCGTTGGAGATCGCCGACAGCGATTTCGTTTCCGCATTGCGGATGATCGGCGTGATCAGCCCGGCCGGTAGCGCCACCGCGACGCCGATGTCGGAATGCTTGTGTTTGAGCAAGCCGGCCTCGGTCCAGCTGACATTGGCATCCGGCACGCGTTGCAAAGCGAGCGCCAAGGCCTTGATGACGAAGTCGTTGACCGAGAGCTTGTACGCCGGCTTGCCGTCCTTGTCCTTCGGTGCGGCGGCATTGATCTCCTCGCGGGCGGCGACAAGCTTGCCGATGTCGCAGTCCACGGTGAGATAAAAATGCGGAATGGTCTGGACTGAGGCAGTGAGCCGCTGCGCGATGGTCCGGCGCATGCCATCGTGCGGAATGAGCTCGTAGCTTCCCTCTTCATACAGCGCGCGGATTTGCTGATCCGACATCGACGGCGCAATCGCGGGCGCGCCGGCAGCCGCAGGGGCCGCACCCGGTGCCGCTGCTGGCGCGCGCAGGCCCTTGCCTTCTTTCGCCGCCGCCACATCGCGGGCAATCACGCGGCCATGCGGGCCGCTTCCGGCGATGCGGCCGATGTCGATGCCGGCTTCCTTCGCCAGCCGCCGCGCCAGCGGCGATGAGAAAATCCGGTTCGCGCCATGGCCGTTGGCCTGAGCCCCCTCACCCGCCACGCGGAGCTTGTCATCGGGCCGGCCACTTCGGGCCGGACCCGTTGGCGCAGCGACCTCTGCCGCCGGGGGAGAGGTAGATGGAGTGCGCTGCGGAACACTCTGCGGAACTCCCTCTCCCCTTGCGGGAGAGGGTCGGGGTGAGGGGGTTCCGGCGCTGGGCGCCTTCGCAGCCGGGGCGCCCTTGCCTGCCCCCGCGGCAGCGGCTTTCGGGTCCTCGCCTTCTTGCGCCAGCACGGCGATGAGCTGGTTGACCGGCACATCGTTGGTGCCTTCCGGAACCACGATCTTCGCCAGCACGCCGTCATCGACGGCTTCGTATTCCATGGTCGCCTTGTCGGTCTCGATCTCGGCGATCACGTCGCCGGTCTTGACCGCTTCGCCTTCCTTCTTGAGCCATTTGGCGAGGTTGCCCTTTTCCATCGTGGGCGACAGCGCCGGCATGAGAATGTTGATGGGCATGGCGCGTCAATTCACCAATAAATGTCAGCGATAGCAGACGGCCTTCGCCGCCTCGACCACTTCGGCGACCGACGGCAGCGCGAGTTTTTCCAAATTCGCGGCGTAAGGCATCGGCACATCCTTGCCGGCGACGCGCGCGACTGGCGCGTCGAGGTAGTCGAAGGCTTCTTCCATCACCCGCGCAGCGATCTCGGCACCGACGCCGGACTGCTTCCAGCCTTCTTCCACGGTGACCAGGCGCCCGGTTTTTTTCACCGACTCGATGATCGTGTCGCTATCCATCGGCTTGAGCGTGCGCAGATCGATCACTTCGGCATTGATATTGTCTTTCGCCAATTCATCGGCGGCTTTGAGCGCGTAGGTCATGCCCATCGACCAGGCGACCAGCGTCACGTCGCTGCCGGCGCGCACCACCCGCGCGCGGCCGATCGGCAGCACGTAATCGTCGAGCTTCGGCACCGGCGAGGACACGCCATAGAGGATTTCGTTCTCCAGGAAGATCACCGGATTGGGGTCGCGGATCGCAGCCTTGAGCAGCCCTTTGGCATCGGCCGCCGTCGAGGGCGCGATCACTTTGAGGCCGGGGACATGCGAATACCAGGACGAATAATCCTGGCTGTGCTGGGCAGCGACGCGGGCGGCCGGACCGTTCGGTCCGCGAAAGACGATGGCCACGTCGGCCTGGCCGCCGGTCATGTAGCGCGATTTCGCCGCCGAGTTGATGAGATGGTCCATGGCCTGCATGGCGAAATTCCAGGTCATGAACTCGACAATCGGCTTTAAGCCCGCGAACGCGGCGCCGACGCCGAGGCCGGCAAAGCCATGCTCGGTGATCGGCGTATCGATGACGCGCCGCGCGCCGAATTCCTGGAGCAGACCCTGTGTCACCTTGTAAGCGCCTTGGTATTCGGCGACTTCCTCGCCGATCACGAACACGTCGGCATCGCGGCGCATTTCCTCGGCCATGGCGTCGCGCAACGCCTCGCGCATGGTCATGGTGACCATCTCGGTGCCTTCCGGCACTTCGGGCTCGGGCATGGCTTGGGCCGGAGGCGGCGGCGCGGTCCCGGTTTTCGCCGGCGCCGGCGCTTCGGCTTTCTTTGCCGCTTCTTCCTTCTCCGTGGGCGGGGCGGATTCCGCGGCCTTTTGCTGCCGCGCCGGCTGGGTCGCCTCGGCGCTTGTCTGCTGCGGCTTGCCGTTCTTGAGCGCGGCTTGGTCCTCGCCCTCGGCGAGGATCATGGCGATCGGCGTATTGACCGCGACATCGTTAGTGCCTTCCGGCACCAGAATCTTCCCCAGCGTGCCCTCGTCGACCGCTTCCACCTCCATGGTGGCCTTGTCGGTCTCGATTTCGGCGATGACATCGCCGGACTTGACGGTGTCACCCTCCTTCTTGAGCCACTTGGCAAGATTGCCCTTCTCCATGGTGGGCGAGAGCGCGGGCATGAGGACTTGAATCGGCATGGCGGGTTAACTCGTCGATCGTCACGCCTGAGGAAATCGCGGACGCGTGTGCACAAGCATGATCGCTGTCACCGATACACGTCGGTGTAAAGTTCCGCCGGGTCGGGCTCGGCATCGTTGGTGGCAAATTCGGCCGCTTCGTTGACCACGGCGCGCACCGCAGCGTCGATCTTCTTCAGCTCATCTTCGGTCGCCCATTGCTTGGCCAGAAGCCGTGCCCGCACCTGCTCGATCGGATCGTGTTCGGTGCGGACTTTGTCGACCTCTTCCTTGCTCCGGTATTTCGCCGGATCGGACATCGAGTGCCCGCGATAGCGGTAGGTCATCATTTCGACGATGGTCGGGCCGTTGCCGGCGCGGCACCAGGCGATCGCCTCGTCGCCGGCGGCCTTGACCGCGCGCACGTCCATGCCGTCGACCTGCGCGCCGGGAATATTGAAGGAGACGCCGCGCTTGGAAAAATCGGGCTGTGCCGAAGAGCGCGTCACCGCAGTGCCCATCGCGTAGCGGTTGTTCTCGATAATGTAGACCACGGGAAGCTTCCACAGCTCCGCCATGTTGAAGCTCTCGTAGACCTGGCCCTGGTTCGCGGCGCCATCGCCGAAATAGGTCAAGCACACGCTGTTGTTGCCGCGATACTTGTTGGCGAAGGCTAAGCCGGTGCCGAGCGGCACCGGCGCGCCGACAATGCCATGCCCGCCATAGAAATGTTTCTCGCGGGAGAACATGTGCATCGAGCCGCCCTTGCCCTTGGAATAGCCGCCGCGCCGCCCGGTGAGCTCTGCCATCACGCCTTTCGGATCCATGCCGCAGGCGAGCATGTGACCGTGATCGCGATAGCCGGTGATCATCTGGTCGCCGTCGCGTTTGGCCATCTGCATGCCGACGACGACCGCCTCCTGGCCGATATAGAGGTGGCAGAACCCCCCGATCAGCCCCATGCCGTACATCTGACCGGCCTTTTCCTCGAAACGCCGGATCAGCAGCATCTGGCGGAGCGCCTGGAACTCCTCGTCCTTGGTGAATTCCGCGACCGGGCTTGCGTGCGCCGCCGCCGCGGCTGGGCGGCGGTCTTCCGCGATTTGTTCCGCATCTTTGGTTTTGGCGACGGCCATCAGCGTCCTCGAGATATCGCGGGTGTCATCCCATAGCGGAAATCCCGCTATGGCGGAAGTCGCGGCCCGGCGACCGGTTCCTGCCGGCAACCCGTTGGCCGTAAATTTATTTCGGCTTGGGAGGCGGAGAGGTCAAGGCCCGTCAGCCGGCGAGCCGCGGGGCGCGTCGAACATCAATGTCAAATCATTGGGATGCACATAGTCCAGCAGCGCCCGGGCCCGTTCATCGAGCATATCCGGGTCAAGGCCGTTGGACTTGAGCAAGGCGACGCGGCGCTGCCATTGGGCGCGCTCGATTTGCAGCCGGCCGAGCTCGGTCGAGAGCGAGGCGATCTGCTGGTCGATGTCCTGCTTCGCCTTCAGCCCGTGATTTCCGCTGAACGCATTCACGCCGAAATAGCCGATGAGCAAGGCTGCCATGACGTAGAGGCCGAGCGCGGTGAGGATCGAGCGCAGACGTTTGCGGGTGACCATGCCGCAAGCATGCGAGGGCGCCGCTTAAGGCCGGATTAATGGCCGGCGCGCGGCTGCCTAGGACCAGCGGCTGCGGAACTCGCTGAGGACGAAATTGCCGAACCGCTTGCCGCGGTTGCGCAGATAGCGCAGCAGCCCGGCATCGACGAAGTAGGTCAAGAGGATGCTGTCGCGCGTCTTGACCTCGGCGCCGACCGGATCGGCCGAATGCCAGGTGTCGGTGCCCACGGCAAACGCGTAGCCGCTATTGGGCGCGAACGTCATCTGTTTCCTCTTCGGCAGCGAGCCGTCGGGAAGCTTTTCATGAAAAATGGTGCCGATATGCGTGGTCGAGCGGTCGCGCGGCAGGTAGAGCTGCACGGTGATGCCCTTCCATTTGGTGTCGGTGTGCGGCGTGATCAGGTAGCCCGGAATGTCGCGCGTGAGCACCGGGATGGGAAACATGCCGACCTTGGCGTAGCCGGGGCCGAAGCGGCGCTCGAGCGCCGGCTTAAGCCGCCGAACGAACGCGTCCCGCACCGCGGCAGAGCAAAGCGCGCGGCCGACGAGGTCCCATACCGCGCGTTTTTCCGGCTTCAGGTGCCGGATGTATTCCGGAAATAGATCGATCTTCACGCGCGTATGCGTGCCGTCGGCGAGATCGAGACCCTTGCTGCGGCCGTGCATCGGCCGATAGTCCGATGCCGCCGGCATGTTGGCGAGCATGGCGGCGTAGATGTCATCCGGAAACACTCTGTCGAGCACGAGATGATAGAACGGGGCGTCGGAGGCGACCGCCGCATCGACCGCCGAGACGACGAAATCGCGCAGCCGTTCGATCGCAAGTTTGCGGCTGCCCGCCTTCAACTCAAGCGGCTGGTCCATGCCGAACCTCGCTGTCCGAGCGCGCCCCGAATATTTCCAAAAACGATTGGGTATAGCTCTGATTGCCCGCGCCGGACAAGCAGGCGGCGATACTCGCTATCCGAGCGCCTTGAATGCCGCGCGGCCGGGGTAGACCGCCTGGGCGCCGAGTTCCTCCTCGATACGCAGGAGCTGATTGTATTTCGCCGTGCGGTCGGAACGCGCCAGCGAGCCGGTCTTGATCTGCCCGCAATTGGTGGCAACCGCGAGGTCGGCGATGGTGGAATCCTCGGTCTCGCCGGAGCGATGCGATATCACCGCCGTGTAGCCGGCTTTGTGCGCGGTCTCGACCGCCGCCAGCGTCTCGGTGAGCGTGCCGATCTGGTTGACTTTGATCAGGACCGAATTGGCAATGCCGTTTCTGATCCCCTCCTTGATCCGCGTGACGTTGGTGACGAAATTGTCGTCGCCAACGAGCTGGCAACGCGCGCCGATTTTCTGCGTCAAGAGTTTCCAGCCGGCCGAATCGTCTTCGGCCATGCCGTCTTCGATCGACACGATCGGATAACGCTGCGCCAGGGCGGCCAGGTACTCCACCTGTTGTTCGATCGTGCGCGTCTTGCCCTCGCCCTTGTAGCGGTAGGCGCCGTCGCTGAAGAATTCGCTCGCGGCCGGATCGAGCGCCAGCATGACGTCGTCGCCGATCCGGTAGCCGGCCTTCTCGATCGCCGCGACGATCTGATCGAGCGCGGCCTCGGCCGAAGGCAGATTGGGCGCGAAGCCGCCTTCGTCGCCGACATTGGTGTTGTAGCCGCCGGCTTTGAGCGCCGCGCGCAGCGTGTGAAAAATCTCCGACCCGGCGCGCAAGGCTTCGGCGAAGGATTTGGCGCCGAGCGGCACGATCATGAATTCCTGGAAGTCGATCGGGTTGTCGGCATGCACGCCGCCATTGACGATGTTCATCATCGGCACCGGCAGGAGCCGCGCCGCGGTGCCGCCCACATAGCGGTAGAGCGGCAGCTTGTTCGCGGCGGCCGCCGCCTTGGCGACGGCGAGCGACACGCCGAGAATGGCATTGGCGCCGAGCCGGCCCTTGTTGGGGGTGCCGTCGAGCGCGATCATGGTCTGATCGATCTTGACCTGGGCCTCGGCGTCCATGCCGCTCAAGGCGTCAAAAATCTCGCCGTTGACGGCCTCGACCGCCTTGCGCACGCCCTTGCCGAGATAGCGCTTTTTATCGCCATCGCGCAGCTCGACGGCCTCGTGGGTGCCAGTGGATGCACCCGAGGGCACGCCGGCGCGGCCCCGCGAGCCGTCATCCAATACGACGTCGACCTCGACGGTCGGATTGCCGCGGCTGTCAAGAATTTCGCGGCCGATGATATCGATGATCGCGGTCATGCGCGCCCCCGGCTAGCTTCTGTCGGGGCTTCTACAGGATCGGCAAGGCGCTTGTCATGTCCCGGCAAGCGGGGCATGCAGTGAGTTCTGACATAACCGCAATGGACGCCTGTCGGCTCTGCAACCCATGCCGAAGAAACGCCTTCAACTCGGCCGCCCCACGCCGATGCCGGCCTCGCCCGACCAGGCGGTGCTCGACCGCGTCCGCAACCCGCACCCGGACACGAACTACGTCGCCCGCTTCACCTTTCCCGAATTCACCGTGATGTGTCCGGTTACCGGCCAGCCGGATTTCGCCACCCTGGTGATCGATTATGTACCAAAGGGCTGGCTGGTGGAATCGAAATCGTTGAAGCTTTATCTCAACAGCTTCCGCAATCACAGTGCATTCCATGAGGAATGCACCGTCGCCATCGGCAAAAAACTCGTCGCGCTGTTACAGCCGAAATGGCTGCGCATCGGCGGCTATTTTCATCCGCGCGGCGGCATGCCGATCGATGTGTTCTGGCAGGCTGGCAAGCTTCCGGCCGGCGTCTGGATGCCCGAGCAAGGCATCAGCACCTATCGGGCGCGGTAGAGGTTTTAGTGGTGCATGATCTTTTCCGAAAACCGGTGGCCACTTTTCGGGATCATGCACTCACGCCCTGATAGCGAGCGAGCCTTTCAGCGTCGCGATGAGCGCCCTCACCTCTTGCGCCGGATCGGTCGCGCGCATCACGCCGCCCATGACCGCGACCCCGGCCGCGCCCGCGGCGATGAGCTCGCCGAGGCGCGCCGCATTGATGCCGCCAATCGCCAGCACCGGCACGCGCGCGGCGCGCGCGATGTCGATAAATCCCTTGCGGCCGATCTCGGGGCCATAGCCTGGCTTGCTTGCCGTTTCGAAGGCCGGACCGGCCAGTGCATAGTCGATGAAGGCCGGAGCGATCGCCTCGGCTTCGGTGACCGTGTGGATGGAAACGCCAACGAGCTTGCCGGGACCAAGAAGCCGACGGGCCGCTGCGGCATCGCTGCCCGACGGCAGATGCACGCCGTCGGCGCCGGCAGCTTTCGCCAGCGCCGCTTCGCCATGCACCGTCAACGTCGCGCCCTGCGCGTGCGCCATGCGCGCGAGCGCCCGCGCCAGCAGGACTTGCTCGTCCCGCGGCAAATCCTTTTCGCGCAGACTGACCCAGCGGCAGCCGGCTTCCAGGGCGGCGGCGACGATTCTCGTCAGCGGACGCCGCGCCTGCCGGCGGTCGGTCACCACGAGGAGCGGCGGGTCGGGAAGCTGCATTTTTGGTGAATTTCCCATTGATCGGCGAAATCGAAGCCGCGCTGCGAAGCTATCGCCGCGGGCGCAGCTTGAATACTGCCTCCCTCCTCGCCACTTCGGTAAGGCTTCCGCCGCCGGCGCCTTGAATTTGGCGGCAAGCCGCGCCAGGAAGCGCTCGAGATCCCTTGATGAATCGCCCTCCCCGCATCTCTTTCGTATCGCTCGGCTGCCCGAAGGCGCTGGTGGATTCCGAGCGCATCGTGACGCGGCTGCGCGCGGAGGGTTACGAGCTTAGCCGCGACCACGCGGACGCCGACCTCGCCATCGTCAATACCTGCGGATTCCTTGACAGCGCCCAGGCGGAATCGCTGGCGGCCATCGGCGCGGCGCTGGCGGAAAACGGCAAGGTCGTCGTCACCGGCTGCATGGGCGCCGAACCGGAAAAGATCACCGCGGTCCACCCGAACGTGCTGGCGGTGACCGGCCCGCAGCAATACGAGAGCGTGCTGGCCGCGGTTCATCGTGCCGTTCCGCCGCAGCACGATCCTCATATCGATCTCATTCCGCCGCAGGGCATCAAGCTGACGCCCCGGCACTATGCTTATCTCAAGATTTCAGAGGGTTGTAACAATCGCTGCACGTTCTGCATCATCCCCAAGCTGCGCGGCGACCTGGTTTCGCGGCCGGCCGCCGACGTGCTGCGCGAGGCCGAACGTCTTGTCGCCGCAGGTGTCAAGGAGCTGCTGGTCATTTCCCAGGATACGTCGGCCTATGGCGTCGATCTGAAATATGCCGCCAGCGACTGGCAAGGCCGCGACGTGCGGGCCAAATTTATCGACCTCGTGCGCGCGCTCGGCGAGTTCGGCGTCTGGGTGCGGCTGCACTACGTCTACCCCTACCCGCACGTCGACGAGGTGATCCCGCTGATGGCGGAGGGCAAGGTGCTGCCCTACCTCGACGTGCCGTTCCAGCATGCCAGTCCCGCCGTGCTCAAGCGAATGCGCCGGCCGGCGGCGCAGGAAAAAACGCTGGAGCGGATCCGGCAATGGCGGGCGGCCTGCCCCAGCCTGACGCTGCGCTCGAGCTTCATCGTCGGCTTCCCCGGCGAGACCGAGGCGGATTTTTCCCTGCTGCTCGACTGGCTCGGCGAGGCCGAACTCGATCGCGTCGGCTGCTTCCGCTACGAGCCGGTCGCCGGCGCCACCGCGAACGATCTCGCCGCGCCGGTACCCGAGGCGCTCAAGCAGGAGCGCTATCATCGCTTGATGCAGCGCCAGCATGAGATTTCGCGCAAGCGCCTGCAACGCAAGGTCGGCGCGCGCGAGCGCGTCATCATCGATGAGGTCGGTCCGCCGGGATCAAGCCCGGGGAACGCCAAGGGCCGCGGCAAGGGCGATGCGCCGCAGATCGACGGCAGCGTTTACGTGCAAAGCCGCCGGCCGCTGCGGGTCGGCGAAATCGCCACGGTGAAGATCGAGCGCGCCGACGCCTACGACCTCTACGGCACGGCGGTCGGTTACTGATCCGAGGCTGCGGCCGCACTTGCGCGGCGGCCGGATCGGTTGTTTTCTCTGGTATTGCCGAACATTCGGCGCTTTCATGCCGGGCACGAGGCGCCGAACCGTGACCGCGATCTTCATCACTGCCACAGGGACCGACGTTGGAAAGACCTTCGTCGTCGCCTCGCTCATCCGGCTGTTGCGGCAAATGGGCCGCGCGGTCGACGCCATCAAGCCGATCGTCAGCGGATACGATGCGACGCTGGCGGCGGCGAGCGATCCCGGCCTTCTCATCGACGCGCTCGGCCTGCCGCTCTCGCCGGAAGCGGTCGATCGTATTTCGCCCTGGCGCTTTCGCGCCGCCGTGTCGCCGGACCTTGCGGCCCGCCGCGAGGGCCGCAGCATCGATGTCGACGCCGTGGTGGCCTATTGCCAAGGCGCGGTCGAGCGCCGCCGCGACATTCTGCTGATCGAAGGCGTCGGCGGCATCATGGTGCCGCTCGATGAGCACCGCACCATCCTCGACGTCATGATGGCGCTGCGCCTGCCGCTCATCCTGGTCACCGGCTCTTATCGCGGCACCATCAGCCATACGCTGACCGCGCTCGATTCGCTGTTCCGGCGCGACCTGAACGTTATCGGGACCATCGTCAGCGAGACCCCCGGCAGCAGCATCCCGCTCGGCGACGTGGTGGCTTCCATCGGGCGTTTCACCGAGCCGGTGATCGGCCTGCCGCGGCCGCGCCGCCAGGGTTGACGGCGCCCGCACGGCGCGCCGATCGCTCAGGAGAAAAACCGCACCTGCAGCATGGTTTCCAGCGTGCCTTCGAGATTGAACAGCGCGTGCAGCAGGAACGTCAGCAGTGTCGAGCCGCTGCGCCAGCGCATCCAGCCGAGGAACAGGCCGATCACGAAAATCTGCAGCACGCCGGCCCAGTCGTATTGCACGTGCAGCGCCGCCCACAGCACCGAGATCGCCACGATGGCCGGCCACGCCGAGCGGTCGCTCCGCGCCCAGCCGCGGAACAAAAACCCGCGGAACATGATCTCTTCGCCGGCCGGCGCCACGATGATGGCCCCGGCCAGCAGCGCCGGAAGCCATCCCTCGGCGGCGGCGGTGGTGTAGGATTGCAACTGAAAGGGCGACACCAGCGCGCGCCCGCTGAGATAAAGCAGCGCGTCGCCGATCACGATCAAACCCACCAGCCAGAGGATTCCCGCCGCCACGGAACCCGTGCGCGGAATCCTGAGCGCCAGGTAATCGGCTTGGGAGCTGCCTGCGAGCCACACCGCAAGCCCCATCACGGCGATCATGATCGGATTGGCGATCACGATGAACAGCGTCACCGAGACGCCGTCGAACGGGGTTGCGAGCAGCGAATTCAAATCGCCGATCCGCAACCACAGCAACACCGCCAGCGCGGCGAATTGGCCCACGAGGAAGGCGAGGAACGCCCAGCCGAGCGTGGCCCAATAGCCCCAAATCCTCATGGATTGCCGCGCGTTCTCACGGCACCAGGATCGAGGTGCCGGTGGTGGCGCGCGCTTCGAGATCGCGGTGCGCTTTGGCGGCATCGCGCAGCGCGTATTTCTGATTGATCGGAATTTTCACCGCGCCGCTGCCGACCACCGCGAACAGGTCGTTGGCGATGGCCAGCAAATCCTCGCGCTTGGCGGCATAGGTGTTGAGCGTCGGCCGCGTGGCGTACAACGAGCCCTTGAATTGCAGGAGGTTGATATTGAAGGCCTCGATCGGCCCCGACGCAGCGCCGAAGCTCACGAACATGCCGAGCGGACGGATACAGTCGAGCGACGCCGGAAAGGTCGTCTTGCCGATGCCGTCATAGACCACGTCGCACAGCTTGCCGCCGGTGATCTCCTTGACGCGGGCGACGAAATCCTCGTCGCGGTAGAGGATGGTGTGGTGACAGCCATTGGCCCTGGCCAGTTCGGCCTTGTCCTTCGATCCCACGGTGCCGATGACATTGGCGCCGAGATGGTTCGCCCATTGGCACAGGATCAGGCCGACGCCGCCGGCGGCCGCGTGCATCAGCACGTTCATGCCCTTCTCGACCTTGAAAGTTCGGCGCAGGAGATATTCCACCGTCATGCCCTTGAGCATCATGGCGGCGGCCTGCTCGTAGCCGATATTCGCCGGCAGCTTCACCGCGCGGTCGGCCGGCACGACGCGTTCTGCCGCGTAGCAGCCCAGCCCGACGACATAGGCGACGCGATCGCCGACCTTGAATTCGCTGACGCCGGGACCGACCTCGACGACCTCGCCGGCGGCTTCGTTGCCGGCGATGAACGGCAAGCCGCCCGGCGCCGGGTATTGGCCGTTGCGGAAATAGACGTCGATGAAATTGACGCCGCAGGCATGTTGCTTGACCCGGATCTGACCCGCGCCGGGAGCGGGAACGGCGACGTCCTCGTAAGTCAAGACCTCGGGACCGCCGGTCTTATGCACACGCACCGCCGCAACCATCGTCTTCTCCTGTTATTCATGCTGACTTTTGGGGGTGCGCGATCATAGGTGGTCGCCAAGGCAGCGCAAGGGACCAGTCGCCACGCGCAACAGACCGACGATCACGGCATAAATCGCGATCTTGTGAAGCGAATTGCTCAGGCTCTGCGCCGTCCTTTGAACCTAACGAGCCGATAATTACGTATCTTGGGGCAACGAGGGGCCTATTCTCGCTCCGCAGGCTGGCTGTAAACGTCACAATACTGCACGAGAATATGCCGGATGTATCTTTCGCAGAGAGGTCCGCCATGCTGCGCCGTGCGCTCGCGACCCTATTCATTCTTTTCGTTTCGCATGGCGCTTACGCCGCCGAGGTCCGCATCGCGGTCCCCAAGCCCTATTTGCAAGACGTTTTCCTGAAATCGCTGCTCGCCTCGAAAGAACTGGCGGAGGTTGGCATCAAACCGATACCGCTGGCCACCACGACCGATCACGAGGCCATGGCTGCGGTGAATTCCGGCGCCGCCGCTCTGAGCGTCTTCAGCGTTGCCGAAGCGGACCGCCGCGCTTTGGAAAAGTCGGGGTCCGAGGCGGCGCTGTTGGCGCAGCCGTTTTTGTTCAAATCGGCGGAAGAAGTCGTGCTGATGCAGAAATCGTTCCTGGCACAGGCCGCCGTCACCGATGCCGGCCGCTCCGGCCTTTTCCCTCTGCAATTGTGGAATCACAACGTCACCTATTTCCTCACCAAAGATCCGATCCGCAGCGAAAGCGACTTCAAGAAGCTGACGATTGCATCGGACGCCAACGCCCACGACGTCAAGATCATTTCCGCTGTCGCAGCCTCCGCAAGGGTCTCCGCGGCGGGGGGCACGCAGTCGATGATGGCGGGGCCGGTGAACGGCTTTGAAACGCAGCTCGACGCCGCCACGCAGGAGTTTGTCGCGCAATATGGGCACAAGCTTTATTTGACGACGGGCTGGCCGGTGACCGGAATACTGGCGGCCGCGCCGAATTATTGGCTCGGGCTCAGCGAGGCCGAAAAAAAGCATGGCAGGCGGCAACGGTGGCGGCGCTGGCCGCGTCCAACAGCGAAATCCTGGCCCGGGAGGACGCCATCCGCAAAAACCCCAACATCGAGATGACTAGTCTCGATCATTCCTCGCAAATGGGGCTGGCCAAGCGAGCCGCCGGCGATGGCGTGAAAAAGCTGGAAAACAGCATGAGCTTGTGGAGCAAGGCCGAAACCGAGGTGCACGGTCAGGCGCAACCAGAGGCCGTCGCAACACCCCGGAAACACGTAAATTCGCCGGTGCTTTTCGTCACTGACCGCAATGACGAGAAAACCCTCGACTATGCCACCCGGTTCGGCTCGAAGCGCCTCGACCCTATGGAGCTGACCTGCGGCCTCCTCGGCACGCCGGCCCCGTCAATGAACGATCCGCATCTGCCGCCGGCGCCAAAAACTCTCACCAAGGGCGAGGACGACTGCGTTCGTCTGATCGTTGAACAGGCCAAGGCCAGCGGCTTCTCCAAAGTTCTGTTCTTGATTCACGGCTTCAACAATGACTTCGAGTATGTCGCCACGCGGGGGTTGAAGCTGGCCGCCAACCTCGACTATGCCGGCGTGGTCGTCGTGTGGAGCTGGCCATCGGAAGGGTCGGCCTTCGGCTATGCCTATGACGAGGATTCCAGCACCTGGAGCGAGCCGCACGTGGCCGAACTGGTCCGCGACGTCGCGGCAGCCGCGCCAAATCTGCAACTCGATTTTGCCGCGCACAGCATGGGCAATCGCATCCTGTTGCAGATGCTGCGCGAGTTCGGTCAGGCGCGGGAGAACTTGCCCATCGGCGCCGCCATATTTGCCGCGCCCGACATCGCGCAAGACGTCTTCAAGGAGCAGATCCGGCTGGCGCGCAAGGTCGCGACCATCCGCACGCTCTACGCCTCGGAATATGATCGCGCGATCCTGATTTCGGAGAGCTATCACAAGGCGCCGCGCGCGGGCAGCGGCGGCGCCAATATTCTGGTCACCGGCAACGTCGAATCGGTCGACGCCAAGCTCAGTGGGCACTCCTACGTGTTCGACGAACCGAAGGCGATGCAGGACTTCAAACAAATCGTCAACCAGGAGACCATGGCGGCAAGCCGCGGCCTGGAAGCGCGTGCCAAGGACGGCGCCACCTACTGGGTGATCCAGCCCTAGAGCGCAATCGCTTCACGTTGAATCGATTGGCGCTCTAGATTCCTTGGTGGAGCATGATCTTTTCGGAAAACCGGTTTCCACTTTTCCGGATCATGCTCTAGCGGCGCATGAGACCGGCGATCACGAAATAGACGGCGATCGCGGTGAGCGCCCCGCCGACCCACGCGGGCGGATCGAGATTCTGCTCGAGCGCGAACAGTGCCAGCACGGCCCACAGCACCAGTGCCGCCAGATTGAACATGCGCCATCGCGGCACGCGGACCGGATGCACAAAATGGATCGGCGCGAATGTCGCCGCCGCCAGTACGAGGATCGCGGCGGCGCCGAGCCAGGGCGGCGGCTTGAGCAGAAACAGATAGAACGCCGCGACGTTCCACAGCGCCGGAAAGCCGCGGAAATAGCTGTCCGACGTTTTCATCCGCCGGTCGGCGAAATAGAGCGCGCCGGTCACCGTGACGATAACGCCGAGGGCGAGCGCCGCGGCTGGCGGCAACAGCCCGCCGGCGGCGATGGCATAGGCCGGCACGAACACGTAGGTCGGAAAATCGACGACGAAATCGAGCAGTTCGCCCGACCAGCGCGGCAATAGCTCCGCCACCCGCAGTCGCCGGGCCAAGGTGCCGTCGACGCCGTCGATGATAAGCGCCAGCCCAAGCCAAAGGAACATGCGCGCCCACTCGGCGCGCACCGCCGCCATCAGCGCCAACAGCGCGCAGGCCGCGCCGCAGGCGGTAAAGACGTGGACCGCAAAAGCAGCCACGATGCGCGGCGCCGCCGGCTTTGCCGGTGCCTCGGTCGGGTCCATTTTGCGATCCTACACTGGAATGGAGAGATCGTGCGCAATCTAGCTGTTATTGCTAATCTTTCGACATACATTCCAAGCAACCGAATTCACCAGGGCGCCGATGGCATTCGTGGACGGAGCGAGGGACGTTAGGACCGCCGACGTGGCGGTCGTCGGCGGCGGACCGGCCGGTCTGATGAGCGCGATCGCGCTCGCGGCCGGCGGCGTCGACACGCTGCTTATCGCCCGGCAGCCGGAAGACGACCACCGCACCACCGCGCTACTCGCCGGCTCGGTTACCGCGTTATCGACGCTCGGCGTATGGCAGGCCTGCCTGCCGCACGCCGCGCCGCTCGTCACCATCCGCATCATCGACGACACGCAGCGGCTCATTCGGGCGCCGGAGGTCATCTTCAGCGCCGCGGACATCGGCCTCGACGCCTTCGGCTACAATATCGAGAACCGGCATCTGATCGCGGCGCTTTATGCGCGCGCGGCGCAGTTGAAGATCACGCGCATTGGCGCGGCGGCCGTCGCCGTTGACAGCGATGCGACGGGCGTCACCATCAAGCTCGATGACGGCAGTACCGCGCGCGTACGGCTTGTGGTCGGGGCCGACGGGCAGCGCTCGCTGTGCCGCGCCGCGGCCGGGATCGGCACCGATCGTCGCGCTTATCCGCAGACGGCGCTGACGCTCAATCTCGCGCATGAGCGGCCGCATCAGGATGCGGCGACCGAATTCCACACCGAGAGCGGCCCGTTCACGCTTGTTGCCCTGCCCGGCCGGCGGTCGAGCCTCGTCTGGGTGCTCGACCCGGAACGTGCCGCGGAATTATCCACCGCCACCGACGCCGAGCTTTCCGCCGCGATCGAGCGCCGCGCGCATTCGATCTTCGGCGCGGTGCGGGTCGAGCGCGGCCGCGGCATGTTTCCGCTCGCGGTCGAAACCGCGCATTCCTTTGGACGCGCACGCATTGCGCTTGTCGGCGAGGCGGCGCACGTGGTGCCACCGATCGGGGCGCAGGGCCTCAACCTCGGGCTTCGCGACGCGGCGACGCTCGCCGAGCTCGTCGCCGACGCGCACCGCCGACACCTCGACGTTGGATCGCCGAGCCTGCTCGCGCGCTACGAC
>Ga0187891_1000461_pt1 | contig 41272 bp, 39 predicted proteins | sample June2016WEW_21_4_FD_132990 | JGI IMG/M metagenome (GOLD analysis project Ga0187891, IMG submission 132990) | Peatland microbial communities from SPRUCE experiment site at the Marcell Experimental Forest, Minnesota, USA - June2016WEW_21_40 | ecosystem: Environmental > Terrestrial > Soil >... | reverse complement strand
CCAACACCCTCTCTAACTCTAACAATAGCAATGGCTTGGTCACACCCAACAATACCTACACGATTACGCTGACAGGCGTGGACAAGAATGGCGTTTCGCCGAGCAACACCACCACTTCGACGTCCCAGGCGACCGTCACTCTCACGGTAAACTGAGGCGGACCTCCAAGATGCGCGAGACGGCTCCGCAATTCTGCATGGCGTCGTCTCCGGCGGCGGCAGTTGCGCGCTGGCGCCGTCCGTTGCGGACAATTCTTCTGTTGGCGATGATAGCTTGTACGCTCGCTTCGGCCGCGCCAGCCAAGGGCGAGAAGAATAAACCTCCTCCCGTCACGCTGCGCTGGAGCGAGACCCAGCCCGGCTGTACATTCTCCTCAAGTCAGGATGGTAAGTACCAGTACGGGCTCTGGTCCGGAGACATCGGCGTCGTGTTGGCGGTCGACGCGCGGGAGGTACAAATCATTCGCCATCGCATCGAACCGATCTTCGGAGTTTTGGTGACGATCCGTTATCGTGGAACCGGCGGCCTTGACGTAAGCCCCGACGGAATCACACTGCAGTTCATGAAGCACTTCAAAGTCATCCAGACCTCGCTGGCCCCTGATGACTACACACAGAAGATTCAGGCGGACGCAGACGCGCTCGATGATGAGACTAGACGTGTCATCGAGAAGCATCCCGAACAGAAGCAGGCTCGCGAAGCGCGGTTGCAGGATTATCAGAAATCAGTCAGTGAACTGATCGAGTTCCTCGGCAAGAACACCCTGCTCACGGCGCATCTAGACCACGGCAATCAAGAAGTGAGCGGCTGGGTATTCTTCAATACGGCAAACAAATGGATCGGCGGATGGAAGACGCAAGAAGAATTCATTCTGCGCCTGCCGCTGGACGGAAAACTTTTCGAGTTCCCTTTCAAACTTCCGCCAAAAGCAGGCGAACTCCTGCTGCGAAAACGGGAGTGATCACTCCGAACCCTTAAGGCCAAACCCAAAGCTCGCTCTTAAGAAGCCGCGCGCCGGTTTTGCCGCTGCATTTCGGCAGCCTGCTGCATGACGACATCGCGCAGCGAGACCAAACCCCGTAGCTGTTTGCCCTCCACGATGGGCAGGTGCCGAAATCCGAATTCATGCATGATGAAAAGACACTCTTCCACGCTCTCATCCACATTCACGGCACGGGGATTGGCGGTCATTACTTCGGAGACCGCGGTGTGGCCGGGCGTGCGGCCCACGGCCACGACCCGGTTCATAATATCGCGCTCGGAAAAAATGCCGGTGAGTTCGCCGTTCCGAAGCACCGGCAGGGCTCCGATGTTGTGTTCCATCATGAAGCGCGCCGCTTCCAGCACGGTGCTGGCAGCATCGATTGAATAAATTTTGCGGTCCTTCAGCAATTCGCGGAGTGTCAACATAAACCCCTCCCTGAGAGGTTCAAACGAGGATTAAGACGAGGCAACCCGGGCCCCCACGGCCCGGCCAATTCGTAGACGGCCCTTACTTTACCACAACGCTGATCTGGAATGACTGATTTACTGCAGGTGGTTCAGGCGGGCAGGGCTGGCGTCGGCCGTGCTATCGCCACGCGGCTTGATCGACACTACAACGTACTCGCGCTCCTTGCCGTCGAGACCTTCGACTCGCAGCAGCATCTTGTTCTTCTCGAGGCGGAACTGTGCGTTCTGGCCTACCGGCAATAGCACGGGATGCTTGTCGTCCCTGGGGCGAATGCGGTAGACAACTTGATCGGTTTGCACTACGTATTCCTGGCAGAGAAGATCGTGAGTCTTCCCCTTCTTGGCATCCTTCTGGTCCATCCCACATTGCACCGAATCCATCTGCAGCAACTTTCCATCCTGATAGGCCTTCGGTTCTTTCGCATAAGCTGTCGCCGCCAACAGAAGCGATGCCAGCATGAGTGATTTGTATTGCATGCAATCCCCCAGTGAGTATGGACACCTATTCCAAAGTCTCGCTGAACCGGCCGATCGCCGGCTGGCTAAGACATCCGTCATACGGATTGTTTCTAATTTTGCGGGCGTTCGTTAGATTACGCAGGTGTCGAACGGACGTAACTAGGAAGGGTGCGGGCACTGATCCGCGTGGTTAGAGCCGTAAGCCTCAGCGCTCCACGAGTCCTTCCAGCGCAGAAAAGAACTCGGGGTAGGAGATCGCCGCACACTGGCTGTCACGAATGAGCGTCTCGCCCTGGGCTCGCAGCGCCGCGATGCTGAAAGCCATAGCGACACGGTGATCTCCGAAAGAATTGAGTTCGGCGCCGCGAAGCGTTTGGCCGCCGGGAATTCTTAAGCCATCCTCCCGCTCCTCCACTTCCGCGCCCATGGCTCGAAGGTTGATAACAATGGATGCGATGCGGTCCGACTCCTTCACCCGCAACTCTTTCGCATCTCGTACCTCGATTCCCTGCTCCGTATATGGAGCGATCGCCGCCAGCACAGGAAGCTCATCGATCAGCGCAGCCGTATCGGCTCCGGTGATGGCTGTTCCCTTCAGCCGCTCGCCTTCCACCTGCAGCGTGCCCACCAACTCGCCGTGAACCTCATCCAGTTGCGTGACCGAGATGCGCAGCCCCATCTGCATAAGAATATCGAGCAGGCGCGCGCGCGTCGGATTCATCAGCAAGTTTGCGATGGTGAGTTGTGAGCCGGGGAAAAGAGCCGCCGCACAGAGAAAGAACGCAGCGCTGGAAAGATCGCCGGGGACTCGAGCTTGGATGCCGCGCAGACGCTGGCCACCGCGAATGCACACCTCATTTCCCTTTCGCTCAAGTTGCGCGCCAAAGGCCCGAAGCGCTACTTCGCCGTGATCCCGCGTTCGCAGCGGTTCTGCAATGCGAGTTTCGCCATCCGCCAGAAGGCCCGCGAACAGCAGGCAAGTCTTCACCTGGGCACTGGCGAGGGGCATCTTGTAACTGATCCCGTGAAGGTTACAGCCGCTGATGCGTAGCGGAGGGCGGCCATTTTGCGACTTGATTTCTGCGCCCATGACCGTCAGCGGTGTAATTACGCGTTCCATCGGACGACGCGACAGCGATTCATCCCCAGCCATTTCGCTGGTGAATTTTTGCCCCGCCACAATGCCGCTCAACATGCGAATCGTTGAACCTGAGTTCCCGCAATCCAGCGATCGGTTTGGGGCGGTCAACGTCGGCCCGCTTCCCTGCACGTCGATGATGTTGTTGGCGCCGTCCCTGCGCTCCCACTTCACTCCGAGCGAGCGCAGGCAGCCGAGCGTGCTGGCACAATCTGCACCCGTGGAATAGTTTTCCAGGCGCGACGGCCCATCAGCGATCGCCGCCAGCATTGCATAGCGGTGCGAAATGGATTTATCGCCCGGGAGACTCACACTCCCGCGCACGTCGAGCGCCGGGCGCACAATTACTTGTGATTCGCTTTGCATCGGAGAATCGACCCGACAATTCCTAGGCCAAAGCGCTGGCCTCAGCGATAGAGTCGCGCAGGACATCCGGCGGAATCTCTTTCAGCCTCACGCTGAACTCGAACATTGGCGTCTCGACGCCGCGTCCCCATCGCGCTACATCCCAGTGTGCGCGCACAAACTTCACATCCGGATGCGCCGTCAAATCGAGTAATAGCGGAGACTGCCCGCAATAAAACTTCTGCGGATAGGAGACCAACGACTTAGCGCCCCACGTCGCGCCGTCCGCTGAACCAAAGACGCTGAGGTCGAGCGACTCCTGCTCGATGATCCTGGTTATCTCCAGGGTCAGCAGAAACACCCGATTGGCCGCACTGCCGATCTCGACAGCAGGCCCGTCGCCCTTGGAACTTACTGCCGTTTTGTCGTCTACCAAAACCGTATCAATCATGGCGAGAGGATTCTAACAAAGGCTGAGGCTGTAGTCAGTGCGGCCGCTTACTCCGATGGATGAGGACCGGTGAAATCAGAGCAGCATGGTTTTTCCACGGACTTGAATTCCATGAGTTCGATTCGTGACAGATCGGGATCGAACACGTTGAGTTGCCACTTACCGTCTTTGCCCATCTGCGCTTTCTCGTCTCCGTGGGGCTTCCAGCCGTGAGATTCCAAAATGGCTTGCGCCTTCTTCATGTCGACCACGCCGAGCGAGATGTGGTTCATCACGCCTGTGACTCGCAAGTCGGGATGCTCGGGCTGGTTCAGCATGTATTCCAGCCAATCCGTGCCGTCTGGCACCTGCATCGCGACCCAGTCGGTCTGGCCGGGTTGCATTCCTCCGTGCCAGTAGAGGCGAAAACCAAGCAGGTCACGGTAGAAGTGATCCTCCGCGTCGCGGTTGTGAACCAGAAATCCGGCGTGGATCATGTGGCGTGAAATCGCGGAATCGGGCGGCAACGCAGACGCTTCGGCCTTGCGCCGCTCGACAAACTCAATGCGATGGCCTTCAGGATCGACCACGACAAAGCTCAAGGTGTGGTCAGCGTGCCCATCGATTGCGGCCACTTTCACGCCGTTCGCGATCAGATACTCACGTAGTCGGACGATGTTGTTGGTGGTGAAGGCCACGTGATCCATGCGGTCGGTGGCGTTGGGATCGGGTGCGGTGCTAAATCCGATCCACTGCTTGCCAACGATGTATCGCACGAGCCCGCCAGACTCGACCGGCCCGGTGGAAGCCAGGCCGAGCGTGCCGCTGTAAAGCTGATTCGCTCCGTCCGGGGCTGTGGTGTAGAAAGAAACGTGATCGATGCCGAGAATGCGGGGCCGCTTCGCGGGACGGGTTTGCGAGTGGACGGGTAACACTAATGCGAAGAACGCAATCGCGGCAGAAATGTTTTTCATATCGTCCTCGATTCTACTGTGAGACAAACTCACGCGGAATTTTAAATTCCATTCAGGAACTGACGCAGGAGTTTGCCGGCTTCCTCCGGCTGCTCCCAGGGCGAGTAGTGGCCGGCTTTCGGAATCACGCGCAACTGGCTGTTGGGAATGTGCTGCCGCATCAGTTCGGCTTCATTCGCTCCGGTGAGGATGTCTTCTTCTCCAGTGACGAGTAGAGTGGGTACATTGATCGTCTTCAATGTATCCATTGAGTCGGGACGCTCGGCCATGCCGCGCTGAACTTGCGCCACATCCTCGGGCGACATCTTCCGCATCATGCGGAGTACACCGTCAACCAGATCGGGCCGCAGTTCGCGCGTGCTCTTGCCGAGCAGTCGTGGAATCATGCTCTCAAAGAACGGTTCGGTGCCGCGCTCAATGACGTCGTTCGCAGCGTGTAGGCGAGCAGCGCGGGCTTCCCGGGGATCCGCGGGAGCTTTCGTGTTGCACAGGCCGAGCGCGGTGACGCGCCCGCGATGCTTTCGCCAGAATTCGAAGAGCACATATCCGCCAATCGACACGCCAATCAGCGGAGCGCGACCGACTTCGGCATCGTCCATTACGCGGGCCATGTCGGCGGCGTGCTTGTCCATCGTGGCCGGACCGTCGCCAAGGCCGGAGTCTCCGTGGCCGCGGAGATCGGGCAGAATGACGCGATACCGCGTGGAAAGGGCATTTGCCACAGGCAACCAAAATTCACGATTTGCGGGAAACGGATGCAGGAGGATTACTGGCGCGCCTTCACCCAGCACATAGTAGACGAGCTCCGCGTCGCCACTCTTGATTTGCTGAAAGGCGATCGGCTGCATGTCAGCGATTTAATCACAGAGGCGCAAGGTGTGTCGCGATGCGTTGTGTCGTCTACGGATTCGTCATGCGTTGCGCGCCCACCGGAGCCGTCAACAGCAGCGGTTCTTCCGGCATTACGATCCAGGCGATGGGATAGGAGATGAGGCCAATGCCGGTCATGAAAGACGCGATCAGCCACACCAGGCGAACGACGGTCAGGTCGATGTCAAAGTATTCGGCAACGCCGAGGCAGACACCGGCGATCTTGCGTCCATGCCTTGGGCGAACCAGGCGCTTGCGTGCTACCGACGCGCCGACGCGAGTGCCACAATAGGCACAAACCGCGGCGTCGTCCTGGACCACTTTACCGCAGTAGTTGCAGTACATGGCTCTGCCTTTTTACAAGAGTCTTCTACTACGAGACAATACGTAATTGTAAGCCGAAAGTTCCTGTCACGTAGATCCTATCCCAATCATAAAGCCCGGCTGCCTCACTCCCGATACGCTTCCTTGATGTGTTTGCGGGCTTGCTCGGCGGGAGGAGTGCTGGCGTTTTCGGCGAGGACGGTTTGATACTTCTTCATGGCGAGGTCGCGCTTCTGGAGCAGGTCGTACATTTCGCCGGCGGCCAGGTTGGCTTTCTGCAGCGTCTCGGGATCCGGGTCGGAAGCTTCGCTCACGAGTTCGTAGGCGGCGGCGGCTCCGGAATAATCCTTCTGGTTGCGCAGTAACTCGCCTAAGCCCCACGCGGAAATCTCATAATGCAGGGTGCCGTATTTCCCTTCACGGCCGTTCTGCCAGACTTTGCGATAGGCGACTGCGGCCTCGGCTGAGTGGCCGCCGGCGCGCAGGAGGTTGGCCTCCTCGAGCGGGAATAAATAATTTCTGGGATAACGGGCGGCCAAGTCGTGCATGAAGGCGCGGGCCTCGTCGTAGCGGTGTTCGCGGCGCAGGAACAGGGCAAGGACGACCTTGGCGTCAACGCTATTTTCGCCGTTGCTATCGGCGACTTCGTGCAGGTATTGCAGGCCTTTTTCTTTCGTACCACTCAGGCCTACCAGCGCGACCGCCGCTTTCACGCTCCAGGGCAGGCTGCCCATTACGTAGTTGTGAGTGCCCACGACCAGTTTCGCGTCGACGTAGTTAGGATCGAGTTCCAGAACGCGTTCGTGATCGTGGCGTGCGCCGACGGCATTGCGCAGGGCGGAAAACCAGGCGCGCTCGACCAGCGCGGTGTAGAGCGCGAACTGCGCACGAGTGACGCCGCGGCAGTAGAGTGCGTCCACGTTGTTGGGATCGGCTTTGAGTTGATGCTCTTCGAGCCCTTCCGCGCGGTCGACTAACTGTTTGATCCGGTCCTTCACTTTGGGGTCGGCGGTGCGATGCGCCTTGCCGATGAAGCTGTCATTGGCATATTCGCCAGTATTCATCGCGCCCATGCGGTAGAGCTCGCGCATCAGAATCGTGGCCAGCAGGTGATTCACCGCGGAAGGGTCGTTGGGGCGGCGATCCAGTACCTTTTCGAACTCCTGGATCGCACGGTCATAATCCATGTTGTAGAAGTGGTCGTAGGCGGCGTCGACGAGAGGATCGTGGGCGGGAGCAGTGAGGGTGGGTGACGAGAGACTTGACCCGCTGGTTCCTGTTGCAGATAGCGTTTGGGAGCGAGCTTGGAGCGGCATCAGGCAGAGGCTGGCGATGCAGGATAGTATGGCGCCACCAAGCAGGCGTCTCGCGAATGTCGGGCTCGACTGCATCCCCAGTGTTTGTTCTAGCCTTGAGTCTTAGTTTAACTGAACTTGAAGGGAGTGGACGGGACTCTTCGGAGAAACTAAAGACGAACCATTGGTGCTATCGGAGGCCCGCAGAAATTGGTAATGGGGTCCGCGATCGGGTCCTATTGATTTGCAGAGTTAGCGATGGATGACGTGGGTAACCGGGGCATCTTTACGCGAGTTTGCGAGTAATAATTGCGCTAGATCGCTAACTTGCGGGCGGACGATGATTTGCAAGTAGCTGAGTAAAAAACAGGTTAGTGCCGGGCACATTTTGGCTGTTGATTTGCGTTATCACAGGCAACGTTCTGAAGGGTTTTCCTCGATATGGCTGAAGCAGTTCGCGATGCACAGCAGGAATTTTGGAGCCCACCGAGCGTCCTGGATCCTCCGGCTACGGCTGTCCCCCCGGCCGTAGCCAGCGAGGAGATGGCGGATGCTTGCGGTGGTTGCGGCAGTGAGTTCATGATTGCCGCAAGGTTTTGCCATACCTGCGGACTGCGCCGCGCAGTATTGACCGCAGCCTCGACTGAGGTCAGAAGCGATGCAGAAGTCATTGCGGGTCTGTGGGCCAGGAACGTGGCGTGGGTGAGAAATGGGGTCGGTTGGGCTGCGGACACGTGGCGCGAGATACCCTTTCCCGACTGGCTGCACTATTTGCACTTCCATGAGATCAAGCGCTGGGTAGGCCTGCCCACGGCGGCGCTGATCGCTTTCATCCTGGGCTTGGGCTGCGTGGCCGGAGCCATCGGGGTCAGCCTGTTCTACAAGGCGTCGAATCTTGCGGAGTTTCAGGCGATCCAGATGTGGCGGATTGAATGGCTGCTGGCCGCGACTGCCTCGTTTGTAGCGGGAATCCTGCTGAAGGAGCCTTCCGACAGCGACCGCGAATAGGCTCCTAATTTCTTTTTCTGTGGCCGGTCTTTACGACTCGCTTCCCGAACTTGCGGCACGCCGCTGCTGGTTCATGCGGTAGAGATGGTGGACGGGGCCGGTTCCGCGACCCAGGGGATGGCCGGCAGCGATCGCGGCCGTCACGTAGGTCTTGGCCAGCAGGGCGGCTTCGGCCAGGCCGCGATCGAGGGCAAGGTGGCAGGCCATGGCGGTGGCGAAGGCACAGCCTGTGCCGTGGGTGGAATTCGAGCGTTGCCGCTCCGCCTTAAAGACTTCCTGCTCGACGCCGTGTTTGGTGGTGAAGCTCAAGAGGTCGATGGCTTTGTCCAAATGGCCGCCGGTAATGACGACGGCGGGTGAACCCATCTCATGGAGTCTGGCGGCCGCTGTCCGCATTTCGTCGAGATTCGTGACTTTCAGTCCAGTGAGGACGGCAGCCTCATCCACGTTCGGCGTAAGGACGGTGGCCAGCGGGATGAGTCTTTCGATCAGCAGCTTGGTTCCGGGAGCATCCAGCAGCTCGGCGCCCGAAGAGGATCTAAGGATGGGGTCCAGGACTATGTTGGGCAACTTCGACTTGCCTTGGCGCTGCGCTAGGAATTCAGCCACCGCCCGGACGACCTTGGCTATTCCCAGCATTCCGATGTGGACGGCTGCGATAGGAATATCGGCGGCGAGTTCGTTCAGGGTCTCGGTGATTAGACCGGGATCGACGGCCTCTACGCGGCGGACGCCGGCGGTCGACTGGACGGTCATGGCTGTGATGCAGGCTACCCCGTAGCAACCGTGGGCGGCGATCGTCTTAATATCGGCAGTCACGCCAGCCCCGGAGGAGGGATCAAAGCCCGCGATGGTCAATACGACTTGAGGCGTTTCAGCCATGGTTTTGTGGTGCTGGCACGGCCGGAGAACGAGAAAAATAATCTCCGGACTAAGCAACCTTGTACCTAATACGCTGGCAATAAACAACTTATAAAGACATAATCTGTAAGTTACTGAATCAACTGGAGATGTAAATACTTCACGAGGTGCGCAATCTCACTGAGTTACTCTTGTGTAAACATATAACTCTATTGTTTTTATAGACATCATGCTACTTTCTTATGATTAACAACAAGTTACGTAAGATATCGATTACTCCCAGGTCACTATAGACCACGCAGTTTGAGGTTGACAAGGGCCAACCAGCCCTCTAGGATTTACAAACCGTTAACGAAAGAGTCTAGCTAGGACGACTTTTTGAGATGCGAGGAGAACTGAATGCGAAGACGTATAGCTCACGGACTGATGATCGGGTTAATGATCGTCGGGCTGGGAGCAGCTCAGGGTCCGAACAACTCGGAGGCCAGTTCAGCCCCAACTAGATCAGCCCAGATCAAGCCCGAAATCCGAAAGCAGACCGGGAAGAGCCAACCGTATCAGATTGGGACGGCTTCCTGGTACGGGGAGGATTTTGAAGGCAAGCCAACCGCCAGCGGCGAAGATTACGAAATGTATGACATGACCGCAGCGCATCCTACCCTTCCCTTGGGAAGTTATGTACGGGTCACGAACTTGCATAACGGCAGGACGGTCGTAGTCAAGGTAAACGACCGAGGGCCGATTGTGCCCGGCCGTATTATTGATCTGTCCTACGGAGCCGCTCATGCTTTGGCGTTCGAGCACTGCGGGCTGCAGAAGGTCCGCTTGGATCTGGTGAAACCCCAAACCCAGCAGCGGCAGGTTTTTCAAACTGTAGCTTACAACCACCCCGTGGCGGAAATCCGCTAAACGCTCTACACTGCTAGGGATGCCGACAGCACTGCCCCACCCCATCCCTGGCAGCGATCTAAGCCAGAACAATCCGGGGAAAAACGATCCACGCCAGAAACTGATAGTCGCGCTGGACGTGTCGACGGCGGCAGCCGCACAGAAAATCGTGGCGGCCGTGGGCGACTCGGTGCTGACTTATAAAGTTGGCATGCAGTTGTATACCGCTGAAGGTCCGCACCTGGTGCGGGATCTGGTGGCCTCGGGCCGGCGCGTCTTTCTCGACCTGAAATATCACGACATCCCCAACACCGTGGCGGCAGCGGTGCGCGAAGCGGCGCAGCTGGGTGTGAGCATGCTGACGGTGCACACTTGCGGCAGTGCTAAGATGCTCCGCGCTGCTGTGGACGCGGCGCGAGCCATAAATCCCGAGCTGACGGTGCTGGGGGTTACCGTGCTCACCAGCATGGACGAAAACGATCTGGAGAAAATCGGGGTTCGAGGAACGGTCGCGGAGGAAGTGCTGCGCCTGGCCGCGCTGGCGCTCGCGAATGGATGCGATGGGGTCGTCGCGTCGGCACGCGAAGCTGCGATGCTGCGGACGGAACTGGGCGACGAGTTCGCCATCGTGACTCCAGGCGTGCGCTCTGCCGGTACGGGCCACGGAGATCAGGTGCGCGTGGTTACGCCTGCGGAAGCGACTGCCGCGGGAGCAAGCTATATCGTGGTGGGACGGCCTATCACCGGAGCTGCCGATCCGGCGGCGGAAGTAAGAGCAATTCTGCAGCAGATCGGCGCATAAACGCGACTTGTGCCACCGGCATGGACGCAATTGACACGGCGGGAGAGCGAGTGGAACAGCTGAGTAAACAGTTGCTACGCCTAGTCGAGGCTGCGGAGACGAGGCTTCGCAGAATTGATGAAGCCGAAACTGTCACGCCGACATTGCCTGGCGGCTGGTCGCGCAAGCAAGTCATGGGACATCTCATCGATTCGGCGTCCAACAACCATCAACGATTCGTCCGGGCGGCCCTTCAGCCATCGTTGGAGTTCCCTGGATACGACCAGAGCGAAAATGTACGCGTGCAAGTTCCTCAAGACGCTGATTGGTCACTGCTGGTCTCGCTATGGGCCGCCTACAATCGCTACCTCGCCCACATAATTGCCCATTTACCTGCCTCCAAGCTGGGAACCGTCTGCCGCATCGGCTCGGGAGAGGCGGTCACCCTTGGCTTCCTGGCAAGTGACTACCTTACGCACCTAGTTCATCATTTGCGACAAGTCGGTGCGGCAGATTCAAACTAGCACGCTGCCTGTTTTTACGGCACATAGGGCACATGAGGATTATGTCGGTTGACCATTGACCGACAGGAGTAGTAGGTCTTACAGGATTGAGCTGTTCCCCTCCACGTCCCACTAACGCGCCGATTGCGCTGACCCTGATCCCTCAGCCACCAATTTGCGTAGCTCCTCAACTGAGCTGTTCAGCAAATTGCGCAGCACAGCAACTTCCGCCGCAATCCCGGTGTGCAGTGCTGGATCCACATCGGGCGCGAACAGCGGGGAGTGGTTTGAGGGCAGCATCGTCCCTGCAGCCTTTGCCTTCGCGAACTTGTCTGGGTCCGCTCCGCCGAGACTAAAGTAGAAGCTGGGGATTCCCTGTTCGGTGAAGTAAGAAAAGTCCTCCGAAGCTGTGATCGGCTCTTCGATGAGAACATTTTCTTTACCCAACGCTGACTCCAGCACGCCGCGCAAACGCTGCGCCAGAGCGGGGTCGTTGTATACCAAGTCCGTACCTTCATAGTGATCAATCGAGGGTGGACGCGGCGCATCCGCCGCTTCGGCTTCGGCCTTCGTAATGCGCGAGATGGCCGCCAGCACTTGCTTACGCACTTCCGGTTTGTTGGTGCGGACGGTCAACCCCAACTCAGCCTGATCAGGAATGATGTTGTTCTTAGTACCAGCCTGAATATAGCCAACTGTGACCACCGCCATTTCCCCGGGCTTCACCTCGCGCGAGGCAATGGTCTGCATGGCCAGAATGGTTCGAGCGGCGATCACGATCGGATCGATCGCAGTTTGTGGAGCCGAGCCATGTCCGCCTTTGCCGTAGATCGTGATTCGCAGCGAATCGGCATTCGTGTTGTAGATCCCTGGTGTAATCCCCACCACGCCCGCACGCATGGTGTTGGCGACGTGCAAGGCGACGGCCACGTCCGGTTTGGGAAATTTTGTCAGCAGACCGTCATCGAGCATAGCCTTGGCGCCGCCGATGGTCTCCTCCGCAGGCTGGCCGATCAATATAAGGGTGCCGTGCCAAGTGTCTTTGCTGTGGACCATGATCGCGGCCGTGCCTGTAATCGCTGCCATGTGCAGGTCATGTCCGCAAGCATGCATCACGGGAACATCGTGGCCGGCGTCGTCTTTCGTGCGGACCTTGCTTGCATAGGGAAGGCCGGTCTTCTCTTCAACCGGCAGGGCGTCAAGTTCGGTTCGCAGCATCACCGTCGGGCCGGGGCCGTTCTTTAGGATGGCAACAATGCCCGTGCCGCCGACGTGTTCGGTGACTTCATAGCCGAGGTTGCGCAACCGGCTCGCCAACTTCGTTGCGGTTTGGGTTTCGTGCGCAGAGAGCTCAGGATTCTGATGCAGGTCGAGGTAGAGGGCATGAGCATCGGGATAGACATTCTCAACTTCCTTCGACGCTGAATTCTGGGCGTTGGCCGAAGCAACGAGAGACGCGAGAACTAAGAGTTTGGCCAGTTGCATGGTGCACGGATCATAGCTGGCGATCTGGCAGTCTGCAAACAATGTTGCCTTGAGACTCTTGCTTTGCGACGGTTCCAAAATCGGCAACTGGTAACATTTCGGTCTTGCAATTCGCATTTTTCCACTGTACGAGCGGGTGTACAATCATCGTAGAAAGCACTGGTTTGCGTCCTTCGTTTGCAAGCTCGAGGTGCTAATGAACGTCCACATCAGTTACCGGCTTCACAGAACTCCCGCTGTAGAAAAAGACATCCAACATCAGATCGAAAAACTGCGGAAACGCCTGCAGGTCTTCCGCCCGGAATTGGTGCATCTCAAAGGCATGGTGGAGGAGATCTCCGCCCGCGAAGGAACGAGCGTTTCATTGAACTTGCGGCTGCCTTCGGGACAGATGGCCGTGCAAGCCAAAGCCCCGACTGCCGAGGCTGCGGTGAAGAGCGCATTCGAAGACTTGCTGCAACAAGTGACCAAACACAAGGAACTTCTGCGCTCCCCGCACAAGTGGACGCGCCGGCAGAAGGAGGCGTCAGGACGACACAATGTTGCCGTGCCTTTTGAGGAGACGTTGGCCGTGGTGTTTCCGGCGACTGTTTCGGCTGAAGATGTGCGTTCCTACGTCAACGTGAATCTTCCTCGCCTGGAGCGCTTTGTGGAGCGCGAGATCTATTTTCGCGAGACCGCCGATCAGGTTGTGCGGGAATCGATCAGCAAAGAAGAAGTGATCGACGAAGCCATCGCGGCCGCGCTGGGTAATGGACGGGAGAAGCCAGAGCGACTGGCTCTGGAGCCATGGCTCTATCGCCTGGCATTGGATGCGCTCGACGAACTCTCCCGCCCGGAGGGAAGCAACGGGGGTGCCGTGCGCCTGGAAGAATCCGCCCGCCCGCCCAACGTCAAGGCCAGCGATGAGCCGGAATTGCAATTTCACCAGCCAGACGAAGCGATCACGGAAGAAACCATCATCGCGGACGATCGCGTGGCGACGCCGGAACAGATCGTGGGATCCGACGAGATGATGCGGTTGATTGCTGCCACTCTGCGGGATGTGGCCGCGAACCATCGCGAGGCTTTCATCCTGCATGCCATCGAAGGCTTCGGGGTCGACGAAATCTCCGCTATCACCGGCATTCCGCCGGACAGGGTATTGCACTCTATTTCTGCCACGCGTGATCACCTGCGCAAATCGCCTCAATTTGTCGGCCAATTCAAGGGGCGGTTCGTGCCCACTGGGACCGCGTAAATCCAATCCCAACTGAAAGGAAGTGGGACAGCGAATGATTACTCGCGAACAAATTCATGAACTAGCGCAATTTGAAGATCAGGGAGCCTGCGCTCTAAGCTTCTACTTTCAGCCCACGGCGCCTCGCAACAAAGCCCACAAGGAAGAAGCCATTGCGACCAAAGACCTAGTGCGGGAAGCATTACGACGGTTGGAGAGCAAGAGCACGAGTACGAGCAAAGATAAATGCGAGTCGGCGCGCGCCGATATTGACCGCATTGTCCGTTTGTCGCAAGACTTGCGGGGTAACGGCACCCACGCCAAGGCCGTCTTCGCGTGCGCCGCACAAGGCTTTTGGCGCGAGTATGATCTGCCGCCACAACTCGGCGGCACGCAACTTCTGGTCAATCGGCATTTCCATCTGAAACCTCTGGCCCGGCTGCTCGGGGCCTTCCCTAGCCTGGGGGTGGTCTTGGTGGATCGCCACCGGGCGCGCCTGTTCGACCTGCGTCTCGGCGAGTTGAACGAACGGGAAGGATTTTTTCATCCGCTTCCCCGTCGTGGCCGAGGCGATGGCTTCGCTGGATATGATGGAGGCCACGCCGAGCGCCGCGTGGCCGACGAGGTACGCCAGCATTTCAAGCTTGTCGCCGAGGTGCTAAAGAATGCCTTGGACAAGCATGTATTTGAACAGTGGATTCTGGGCTGCCAGGATACGCACTGGTCGCAGTTCGAGCCGCAACTGCATTCCGATGAAGCGCAGAGGTTGCTGGGGCGGTTCTCCACCGAGGTGGCACATGTGAGCCGGGAAGTAATTCGTTCACTAGCGGAACGGATTTTCGCCGACTGGCAAAAGAAGCGGTGCAGCGAAGTGGTACGCGAAACCATCAGCCAAGCCCGCAGCAATGGTCGCGGCGTTACGGGATTGCGGCGCGTGTTGCTCTCGCTGGAGTTGGGCGAAGTACAAACCTTGCTGGTCGGAGACCACTATGTGGCACAAGCGGTAGAGTGCACAGGCTGCGGCCACCTCGACGCCCACGTAGTGAGCTCCTGTCCGGTCTGCGGACGCGAAACTCGTGAGGTTGTCGATGTGGCTGAGGCAATCCTGCCTTGGGTGATCCGTCGCGATGTCGAACTGTTCTACGTGAAGGATGATCCCGAGCTCGACCGTGTCGGCAATATTGCAGCTCTGCTGCGTTTCCGCTCCCAGCAAGACAATGATGTGCGGTCGATTTCTGACGTCACCACGAATCAATCCCTTGGCCGCCAAGCTGGATTGGTCGGCCGTTACCGGGGGCTGGCCAGCGGCTGATTTTGACCGTGCAGTGAGCCATCGAAAAAGCTCTGTCGTCCCGACCGGAGCTGAGCGAAAGCGAGCGTGGTGGAGGGACCTGTTTTCTCTACGTTGTCTCGCCGAGCGGCGCTCGCCCCTTCCCTTTCCTCTGTCATTCCGAACCGGGCCCCAAGCCCGGTGAGGAACCCGCTGTCCGGCAACTCGAACCATCTACCGAATCAGCGGATTCACCACCGAGAAAGAAAGCTAACTCACGGTAGGGGGTGGGTCGGGCTCGAAATCAGCCGCTGTGCAACATAAAGTTGAACAAGGCAAAGACAACAGAAGGTCGCCCCGGTAACATACAGGGCCGTTGACTTGAGCCATGGACCCGCCAAGATAGACAGCAGGCCCAGAGCCAAGAAAGAGACCGCAGCCCCGCCGTTAATTTCGCCTATTTCCCTTGACTTGGCCTCACCGGGCGGATACTATTGTTTAAAGCAAATAATAATAGACACATGAATATCATGTAGATAACGAACTTGTCCGCAATATTTTACGGGCAAGTCGTTTAGATTGAATATTTTACCGAGGTCGCCCCAGATCAAAGCTCTGCAACTCAATTGATTCAATGATAATTTACAGGATTCGATCTGTTTTTTTTACGTCCAACCACGGAACACCCAGCAGGCCTCAGACGCCATGAAAACCAGCGCCGCCGCGTGATATGCTTCCCGCTTTCATACAAGCAGGAGGAACATGCCTTTCTCGCGCCGTGATTTTGTAAAGACCTCAGTCCTCGGAGCAGTCGCCGCCGGAGTAGGGACGCCATCGAAAGGCGAAGACGCCAAGCCGAATCCTGTCCCGCAAGAACATGATGTGCAAGCGGGATCGCACAAGCGACCCATTATCATTTGTGCCAATGACGGCTATGCGTATCTCGAGGACGCTTATGCCTTCCTGAAAAACGGCGGCGACACACTCGACGCGGCCCTCAAAGTAGTGAAAGGTCCGGAAGACGATCCCAATGACGACACAGTAGGCTTGGGCGGAATTCCGAACGAAGAAGGCGTAGTCGAACTCGACGCCTGTTGCATGCACGGACCCACACGGCGTGCGGGCTCCGTGGGCGGCGTGCGCAACATCAAGAATGTGTCCTTGGTGTCAAAGGCAGTGATGGAGCACACCGGCCACGTGATGCTGGTGGGCGAAGGTGCGGAGCGTTTTGCTGTGGCTGTGGGCTTTCCGCGCGAGAATTTGCTGACCGAGCATTCGCGAAAGATCTGGTTGCTGTGGAAGGAATTTCACTCGACCGACGATTGGTGGGGACCTGGTCTGGGCCATCCAAACTGGCAGCCGCCAGAGATTAGGGACAAGCCGCAGTCCGAACTGTGGCGAGAGAGAATCCAGAACCTGCAGGCGCGCGCCGCGGACTTAGGCATCGAGCCCGAACTCCAACTGGCAGCCGTGCGCAAAGTTCTGTTTCCACCTACCGGCACCATCCACTGTTCCGCGCTGAACGATAAGGGCGAGATTTCCGGATGTACCACCACTAGCGGATTGGCCTTTAAGCTTCCCGGACGCCTTGGCGATTCGCCCATCATTGGCGCGGGCTGCTACACCGATCAAGATCTGGGATCGGCCGGCGCGACCGGCAGTGGAGAGGAAAACATTAAGGTCGCGGGCGCACATACAATCGTTGAAAATATGCGCCACGGCATGCCCCCGCCGGAAGCCGGGATGGAGGCGCTGAAGCGCATTGTCCGCAACTACAACGGCGACATGGCGAAGCTGCGATTCCTCGACATGACGTATTACATCCTGCGCAAGGACGGCGCTTATGCCGGCGTGTCGCTGTGGGAGGGCTACTCGAAGGGACGTCCTCACAAGATTGCCGTCCACGATGGCAATCTCCGGGCGGAGGTGACGGTTAGCCTGCTCAAAGGGTATTCGCAGGAGTTTCCGCCGTTCCCCGACATCCCCGAGGATCTGAAGAAAGGTTCGGAGTATCTGAAATAGCGAATCTTTACGCGAACCTCACCTTCACATCCGGCCCTTTCTCCAGGTGAATGCTCTCGATGAAGCGCACCTTACCAGTCTGATGGGTGAGGATCACCGACGAAGTCCGCGTGCCTTCGCCGAAAAAGCGGACGCCTTTGAGCAATGCGCCGTCGGTCACTCCGGTGGCGGCGAAGATGAGCTGCTTGCCGGGAGCAAGGTCTTCGGCTTCGTAAATACGATCCTTATCTTTGATGCCCATGCGCGCGAGGCGCTCCTCCTGGTCGGGCTTCACGACTAGGCGGCCCAGCATGAATCCGTTGAGGCAACGGATGGCCGCGGCGGTAATCACGCCTTCCGGCGCACCACCCGAGCCCATGACCGCATGTACCCCGGTACCGATTACGGCGGCTGCAATGCCGGCTGAGAGGTCGCCATCGCCGATCAGACGGATACGGGCGCCGGCGGCGCGGATATCAGCAATCAGTTTTTCGTGGCGTGGCCGATCCAGCACGATTACCACGAGATCTTCCACGTCGCGCTCCATTCTCTTCGCGATGTTTTTCAGATTGTCAGCTACGGGAGCATCGAGTTCGACGGCGTTCTTGCAGGAAGGCCCGACCACGATTTTTTCCATGTAGCAATCGGGAGCATTGAGCAAGCCTCCGCGTTCTGAAGCAGCGAGTACGGTAATCGATCCGGGCGCTCCCGTGGCGCAGAGATTGGTGCCTTCGAGCGGATCGACGGCGATATCGACCTCAGGCACTTCGCGTCCGTCGGGAAATTCCGCACCGACTTTTTCCCCGATGTAGAGCATCGGAGCCTCGTCGCGCTCACCCTCGCCAATGACGATGGTGCCACGCATGGGGATGCAGTCCATAGTTTGCCGCATGGCCTCGGTGGCGACCTGGTCGGAGAGCTTGCGCTCGCCCTGACCCATGGTGTGTGCAGAGGCGATGGCCGCAACTTCGACAACTCGCAGAAGTCGCGAAGCCAGATCGCTTTCAATGTTTTGGCCGAAACTGCGGGCCTTGCCTTCCGGACGAGTCTGAGTGGACATTAAGAGCCTCCCAGCATGCTTTGTGAACCGGCCAATTCGACCGGCCTGAGAATATAACGCAATCGCAGGCAGATTGAAAGAAATGGCGGGAGCTATGGGAATAACCTATGCTGACGCCCACGCCACCATGTTATTCTCTCAAGCCTGTTACGAAAAGGGAGTCTCATGCCGGAACCGCGCGCGCTCACTTTGCTCTGCATTACGACTTACGAGAAGGGACAGGAGTTTATGCGCGAGTGCAAGCGCCTGGGCTGCCGCGTGTTTCTGCTTACTGCGGAAAAGCTGCGCAATGCCGACTGGCCGCGCGAGAGTCTGGAGGACATGTTTTACCTTCCCGCTGAAATTCCGTTGAGCGATATTGTTCAGGCGGTCACGCACCTGGCACGAACGCACAAAATTGACCGCATCGTGGCGCTCGACGAGTACGACATGGAAACGGCGTCAACTCTGCGCGAACACCTGCGTGTTCCTGGCATGGGGTTGACTACCATGCGCTACTTCCGCGACAAACTGGCCATGCGGATGCGTGCTCTCGATCGCGGAGTGCGCGTCCCGGATTTCGTTCCGGTTTTCAATCACGCCGACATTCGCTACTACCTCGAGCATGTTCCAGGACCGTGGGTGCTCAAGCCGCGCCAGGAGGCGTCGGCGATCGGCATCAAGAAAATCCACGTTGCCGACGAACTATGGCCGATTCTGGAACAATTGGGAGACAAGCAATCTACTTATCTCCTGGAGAAATTCGTCCCGGGCGACGTCTATCACGTGGATTCAGTTGTCTGCGAGAACGAAGTGATCTTCGCCAATGTGAGCAAATACGGCAAGCCGCCTATGAACGTGGCGCAAGGTGGCGGAGTTTTCACCACGTTCACTGTGCCTCGCGGAAGCGACGCGGACGCTGCACTGAGGCAGATTAACCGCGACTTGATTGCGGCGCTCGGACTGGTGCGAGGCGTAGCGCATGCGGAATTCATCCAGGAACATGCTGACGGGCATTTCTATTTTCTCGAGTGTGCAGCGCGGGTGGGCGGCGCTTACATCAACGAGATGGTCGAGGCAGCTACAGGGATCAATCTGTGGCGGGAGTGGGCTCGCATCGAGGTCGCCGGAGGCGATGGCTCGTATAAGCTTCCGCCGGTCCGCACAGATTACGCAGGCGTGATTCTTTCGCTGGCGCGGCAGGACGATCCCGATACTTCGGGATACAACGATCCGGAAGTGGTTTTGCGTATCAAGAAGCATCACCATGCGGGATTGGTGGTGCGGTCGACCGATCCGCAGCGCGTGCCAGCGCTACTGGAAGTCTATGCGCGGCGATTCGCGCAGGAATTCCTGGCGGTCGAACCACCGCGGGAAAAGCCTACCTCGTGATATCGATTCAACTCAATCAGAAAGCATCGATCCCCGTCACGCTCTGGCCGATGATCAGCGAATGCACGTCGTGGGTGCCTTCGTAGGTTTTCACCGACTCAAGATTCATCATGTGGCGCATGATGGGGTAGTCATCGGCGACGCCGTTGGCACCGAGGATGTCGCGCGCGATGCGGGCGCACTCGAGGGCCATCCAGACATTGTTACGCTTGGCCATTGAGATATGCTGGTGCTCCACCTTGCCCGCATCTTTCAATCGGCCGACCTGCAGCACGAGGAGTTGCGCCTTGGTGATTTCGCTGATCATCCAAGTGAGCTTATCTTGTACAAGCTGGTGCGAGGCGATGGGCTGGTCGTGCCACTGCTTGCGCAAAATTGCATATTGCAGCGCGCAGTCGTAGCACGACATGGCCGCGCCGATCGCACCCCAGGCGATACCGTAGCGAGCCTGGTTCAAGCACATCAGGGGTGACTTTAACCCGCCACTTCTCGGCAGTAAATTCGACTCCGGAATGTGCACGTCTTGCAAAGACAACCCCGAAGTAACTGAGGCGCGGAGCGACCATTTGCCGTGAACGTCAGCGGCTGAGAAGCCGGGGCGATCGGTCTCGACCAGAAAGCCGCGAATCTTATTGTCTTCGTTTTCCACCTTGGCCCAGATGATTGCAACGTCGGCGATGGTGCCGGAGGTGATCCACATCTTCTCGCCGCTAATAATGTATTCCTTACCCACTTTGCGGGCGCGAGTGAGCATGCCGCCGGGATTCGAGCCGAAACCGGGCTCGGTCAGGCCGAAGCAGCCGAGCTTTTCGCCCTTCTGCATCGGCGGAAGCCAGGTCTGCTTCTGCTCATCACTGCCGAATTCGTAGATTGGATACATGCAAAGTCCAGACTGCACGCTGACAAAGCTGCGCACGCCGGAGTCGCCGCGTTCAAGCTCCTGGGTCATCAATCCGTATTCGACGTTGCCCATGCCGGCGCAGCCATAACCCTTGAGTGACGCGCCGAAGAATCCGAGATCGGCCATGGGCTTCACAAGCTCGCGCGGAAAGCGCCCGGCGCGGTTGCACTCTTCGATGATGGGGACCAGATTGTCTTCGATAAACTGTCGGGTGGTATCGCGGACCAGGCGCTCTTCTTCGGTGAGGAGTGAGTCGAACTGAATGAAATCGACACCGCGGAATTTGATGGCAGACATGAGGACTCTCCCTGAGCAATGAATCTCTAACTTGGGACTAATGGCACAGCCAGAAGTTTGCCGCCCGCAGAATAAGCGTGCATAGAAGGGCAAACACATGACGGTAGCAGGGGTGGGGGAGCGTGGTCAACGTCAAGATCAAGGCGAGACAATCAATAAGGCATTACTGTAAAATCAAATACTACGGGAAGAGAGCCGAGACGCAGTCTGCAGAGTCTTCCCGAGTGGATTCCCGGGTTTCCCGGGCTAAAGTTTTCTGAAGCATCCCATCCACAATCATCTGTGGCAGTTCCGGTGGATTGCACTGTGTAATTGAGATCAGGAGAAACGAATCATGGCAGTTGGAGCGAAAATCGCAAAAACAGCAGATCGTAAGAAGGTCATGGACACCAGCAAGAGCACCGATTGTCCTAAGTGTGGGAAGTCGACGCGCATCGTCAAGCGCATGAAGGACCGGGAGCGCGGCGTGCCGGGCGGGATCTACATTTCCTGTTCCGCGTGCGAGTTTTTCGAGAAGCTGTAAAGGCAGTTTCCAGTTTCTGGTTCTTAGTTTCAAGTGGCCGGAGAATAGGGGGATCGACTTCCCTACTCCGGCCTTTTGTTCATCGGCTGGAAAATGACTGTCTGTATGCGAGGGTACCCTACACCGCTACCGTGACCGAAGTCTCCGTCCGTGTGACAGGCCGGTAGAGAGTATCGCGCTCGATGGGCTCGCGGCCGGCGGCGCGGATCAGGCGTTCGAGTTCTTCGCGACGCATACCCTGCGGTGTGGTCGCGCCCGCGTCGTGGTAAATCTTCTCTTCGATCACCGTACCATCCATGTCGTCGGCACCAAAGCGCAACGAGATCTGCGCAATCTTCGCGGTCATCATCTGCCAGTAGGACTTGATGTGCGGGAAGTTGTCGAGCACCAGGCGGCTAACGGCAATCTGCTTGATGTCCAGCATTCCCGTAGTCTTCGGCAAATGCTGCAACGGAGTGTTATCGGGATGGAAGGCCAGCGGAATGAAGGTTTGAAAGCCGCCGGTTTCGTCCTGCAGTGCGCGCAGCTTCAGCAGATGATCGACGCGATCTTCGTCGTTTTCGACGTGGCCATAAAGCATGGTCGCGTTCGATTTCAGCCCGATCTGATGAGCGAGTTTGGCGGTCTCGAGCCATTGATCGCCATCAATCTTGTGGTCGCAGATGATGTGGCGAATCCGGTCCGCAAATATTTCTGCGCCGCCGCCCGGGAGCGAGTCCACACCGGAGGCTTTGAGTTGTTCCAGAGTTTCGCGAATGGAGAGCTTGGCGCGCTTGGCGAGATATGCGACCTCGACCATGGTAAAGGCCTTGAGATGCACCTGCGGAAACCGCTGCTTCAACCCTGAGCAGAGATCGAGGAAATACTGAAACGGCAAGTCGGGGTGCAAGCCACCGACGATGTGAAATTCAGTTACAGCCTCACTGTATCCCGAGGCAGCAGTCTCGAAAGCTTCATCGAGCGCCATGGTGTAGGCGCCGGGAGTGTCTTTCTTGCGACCAAACGCACAGAGACGGCAGGCCGCGACGCAGACGTTCGTAGGATTGATGTGACGATTGACGTTGAAGTACGTCTTGTCGCCGTGCATGCGTTCGCGGACTTGGTTGGCCATCCAGCCCACGGCGAGGATGTCGCCGGTGCGATAGAGCGTGAGGGCGTCGGCGAAACCGAGGCGCTCGCCGGCAATCACCTTGGCGTGAATCGGCTCCAGGCGCGGATCGTCAGTCTGAAATGGATGGCAGGAAGCAAGCATCCCTTTGATGATATCGCAGGATTGCGCCAGAAGTCATAGAAACAGGACGTTAGTGCCTGCGACGACCCGGTCGTGGATTTTGTCATACTCCGACTACTAGGTCATGGGCATTGTCGAATGGACGTCAGCGATGATGCGGTCAACCTCGTGCTCAGTGAGGCCTGGCAGGCTGAGCAGGTGTTCGCGGGAGGCCTTATTGACAGTGATGGCTTTATCGCTGCTCATGCCTTCCTTAACACCTTCCGGCACAGTCTTGGCATCGCGCTTCATCTTTTCGGTGGCCTTAGCCGTGCGTTCGCGGATTTGGTCCGGGTTATCTTTAGGTACTGCAAACGCTGAACGAAGCAAAAGGCAACGCGAGCGCGATGAGTGAGATCGGGTCCTGTACAATTTTCTTTGCGATGAAGTCGTGGACAAAGTTGTGTCTCGATGTGGCCGTTGCACTGACGCTGGTTCTGACTGCGCGAGCCGAACCGATCGCTCAGCTCAAAGCCACCGACTACGTCAATGACTTCGCGCACGTTCTGGATCAGAACGCGATCGCGCAGATGGATGAGATCTGCAGGCAAATTGACGAGAAGGCACATGCCCAGATCGCCGTTGTGAGCGTCAAGTCCCTGGATGGTTCCGATATTGAAAGTTACGCGGTGGATCTTTTTCATCAGTGGGGCGTGGGAAGCAAGTCCACCAACCGCGGGGTGCTCATCCTGTATGCCATTAATGACCACCGCGCGCGCATTGAGGTAGGCTACGGGTTAGAGCCGATTCTACCCGACGGAAAGGTGGGAGGTTTTCAGCGGGAAGCCATTCCACTGATGCGCGCAGGAAATTACAGCCAGACGCTGTTGCTGGTGACGTCGCGCGTGGCCACCGTCATCGCGCAGGACGCTGGAGTTCAACTCACGACTCCGCAACTCGCGCCGGCTCCCTCAGAGCAGGTGGAGCCGAGCCACGGTATATCAGCGGGCGGTGTTGTCCTGCTGATTGTCATTGTCCTGGTCGTTCTTTTTACTCCGCTTCGCGGCATACTTTTCTGGATTCTCCTTTCTGGGATGTTTGGCGGCAGGGGCAGCGGAGGTTGGGGCGGCGGAGGTTTTGGCGGGGGTGGTGGTTTTGGCGGATTTGGCGGCGGCAGTTCTGGTGGTGGTGGAGCTAGCAGCAGCTGGTAGCCAGCGAGGACGCAAATGGTTCCTGAAAAAAAGATTAGCGACTTTGTCAGCCGGTTGCGAGCAGCCGCTGGAGCGAACCTGGAGAGCGTGATCCTGTTCGGATCGGCGGTCGCGGGAGATTTTCATCCCGAGTTCTCGAATGTAAATCTGTTCTGCGTGGTTCGCGACAGTTCGTTTGCTGCGTTGCAAACCCTCGCTCCCGCCGTGAAATCGTGGGCCTCGCAGAAACAGCCGCTGCCACTGTTTATGACTCGGGAAGAGATCGAGCGTTCCGTGGACGTATTTGCTATCGAGTTAATCGACATGCAACAGCACCATCGCGTCCTCTTCGGCGAAGATGTTCTTCAGGGACTTTCGATTCCGCTGAATCTGCATCGAGTGCAGGTGGAATATGAACTGAGGGAGAAGCTCGCGCTGCTGCGCCAGCACCTGCTCCTCGCCTTGGGCAGTGACTCGCGCATGCGGGAGTTGCTGGTACGATCAGTTTCGTCCTTCGCCACTCTGTTCCGGCACGCGCTGATGGTGCTGGGTTACAGTGCTCCGGTGGGGAAACGCGAGGCAGTGGAAGCATTGGCTCAGCACATTGGGTTTGATGCCTCCGGCGTTTTGCATGTGCTTGACATTAGAGAGCGGAAGGCAGCCCGGAAGAAATTCGACGTGGCAGACGTTTTTGCGCGATATCTGGCAGCACTCGAACAGGTAACCGCTGCGGTTGATAAAATGCTGGACTCGGGTGCTGCGAGCTCTTCGTAGAGTTCATTCGTGCTTTCAGGAGAACATCATGGGCAAGGGACTCATCGCTGTCGTGGTTGTGATCGCAATTGTATTACTGATTGTCCTATTCACATTTGGCCAGTACGTCAGTGTGAAGAACACGCTGGTCAGCAGGAATGAGGCAGTAAAGGCAGCTTGGTCGCAGGTGGATATTGTGTTGCAGCGCCGCGCTGACCTGATCCCGAATCTGGTAGAGACCGTGAAGGGCTACGCGCAGCAGGAGGTGACGGTGTTCGGCGACATCGCGAAAGCGCGCTCGGCGTTGCTTTCGGCGGGCTCGCCGCAAGAGAAGATTGCGGCGAACGGACAGCTCGACGGAGCGCTGGGACGCTTGCTGCTGATTGTCGAGAACTATCCTCAGTTGAAGTCCAACGAGAATTTCCTTCGTTTGCAGGATGAACTCGCCGGCACGGAGAATCGCATCGCAGTCGAGCGCAAACGTTATAACGACACGCTGCGCGACTACAACACTTACGTGCAGCAGTTCCCCAACAGCTTTTTCGCGGGGATCGCTGGATTCAAGCCGAATGAAGCTTACTTCGAAGCTTCGGCGGGATCGCGCGAAGTTCCGAAGGTTAATTTTTCAAGTCCGGGCGCAACGGCTCCACGGGCGACTCCGCAACCAGCACCGGTTCATTAAGAAGTACGTAGCATGAAAGGGCTGATTTCAGGAGGGTAGATCCCAGCCTTCGTCCTTCATTTTGTGGTTGGTCCAGGACTGAAGCTGCTCGAAAAGTGCGGGATCGATGACTGCAAAGCGAAGGCCGACGCGCCCTTCTTCACCCATCCAGACGATCCTGGCCTTGGCGCGAAAAACGCTTTCGGTATCAGGCAGCGGGAAGCTCACATCGAGAAGGCCGGCGAAGCGCATCGGTTCTCTCAGTCCGTCCAACCCCATGCCGCCGGTGCTCAGGTTCGTGCCCTGGACGCACACTTCGTCCCCCTGCTGGTTTTTCAGTGTAACGGCAAGCTGAATGCGGGCGCGGAAGAATTTCTGCTGATCGAGGCTGATGAACCCCAGAGAGTTCACGCCGTCCCCGGGGGCGACGTTGATGTTGTACTCCTTGAGCTTGCGGCTGAGAGTGCGACGGGAAATGCCCAACTGGTCCGCGGCCTGGCCGCGGTGGCCGCCACTCCTCTCCAGAGCGCGGATGATCATCTGCTCTTCCATGCTGTCGAGGTTGCCGACCGGCATGGATGCAGTCTGGCGAAGCGCGGTGGGACCGCCGGACATCGCGTCGGCGATCTGCGACGCTTGAATCTCCAGCTGGGTCGATTGCACGGCAACTCTGGCTACGAGGTTGCGCAATTCGCGAACGTTGCCCGGCCATGAGTGCGAAAGCAGAGCAGAAACAGCATCGGGCGTGAACGAACTTCCGTGCGTTTTGAGGCTTAGAAAATGCTCAGCGAGGGCAACGATGTCCTCGGGACGCTCGCGCAGCGGGGGTACACGAAGTTGAAACTGTCCCAGGCGATGGAAAAGGTCCTGGCGAAAGCGGCCCGCCGTGACCGCTGCTTCCAAGTCCTGATTCGTGGCGGCGACGATGCGCACGTCGACCTTAATTTTGCGATGGCCGCCCAGCCGGTAAAAAGGATATCCATCGAGCACCCGCAGCAGCTTGACCTGAGTATGCAGTTGCAGTTCCCCGATTTCATCGAGAAAAAGCGCGCCGCGGTCCGCAAGCTCAAACAGACCGGGTTTGGAAACGTCGGCTCCGGTGAACGCGCCTTTTTCGTAGCCGAACAATTCGCTCTCGACCAAATTCTCGGGAAGCGCCGCACAGTTAATGTCGACCCAGGGACGGCTGCGCCGGTGCGAGGATTGATGAATGGTACGAGCTATCAGTTCCTTGCCAGAACCGGTTTCCCCCGTTATGAGAACAGTCTCGGTGTGGCCGGCAACGCGGTCCACCATGCGCATGAATCTGTGCATCAGCGGGCTGGCGAGGATGAAAGCGGAGCCCTCAATCTCGCGGGAAACGGTGTGCAGAGATTCTTCCGCTTGTTCCTTTTCCGGCGATTGCACGTTGCGCGGCACGGCCCCCGGTGCGGATTTTTGTGGAACTACCCAGAACAGAGCCACCATTCCTGCTGGGACTGATTTCCCGTCACGCAGCAGCATAACGGACAATTCTGCAATCACTTCCTTTCCGGACTTGCTCTTGGCCTGGCATTGCGACCTGTAATAGCCTTCCGCGAAAACCGAGGCCAGCATCGTCTTGTGAAGTTGAAGTTTCTCCGCACTGCTCCCGGATAGCACAAGATCCGCCAGCGGTTTCCCCAGAATCTCCTGGGGCGTCTGGCCTAAGAGCTCGAGAGCAGCCGCGTTGCAGCCGGTAATGATGCCTGCGAGATCGGCGGATAAGACGGGGATTGCCGCGGCGGATTGGTGATCAGGGGCGATAACGGACGCCGCCTCGAAGCCAGGCTGACCGTTAGCGGGGCCGACCGCTGCCGCGGCTTGCTGCGGATTGAGCTTTAGCACTGACATCTCTGCGTTTGGAGTTGATCTTGACACAGAGAACAACTGTTGCAGGAAGTATGGGGCTCTGCGGCGTAACGAAGGTAATTGTTACCACGCTACGGGCAGGGCGCCCACGCCAAAATCTCCGTCACGCGAGTAGCAAAAAGCGCAATCGAGCTGGGTGTCGAGTTACCACAGTAAGCTTCTTATCCCCCTGTAACAGCAATAGGATCGTCAGGATCAGGCCTCAATATAACCTTGCGTGGAAGAGTCCTTCCATGCAAGCGGCCGGAGTCTGTATTTGCACTGCACCTGCAACGAGCCACACACATGTCGGCGCAGACGAAACTATTTGTCGGAATCACCGTCTCACTTGGTTTTATGGTGCTGTCGTCTGCCGTCTGGCATTGGCAGTCCGCCGATCTGACCCGTTTTCTTTGCTATTTGGCTGTCGCCGTTCTGGCATCCGGCTTGAAAGTGCAATTGCCGGGCATCGACGGCACCATGTCAGTAAATTTTCTTTTCATTCTTCTCGGCGTGGTGGAGTTGAGCCTGCCAGAAACGCTGGTCATCGGCTGTACGGCCACCTTGGTCCAAAGTGTGTGGCAAGCGCGCAACAAGCTGGATCCCTTCAAGGTCGTCTTTAACGTGCTCGGCATGATGGCCAACGCCAGTGCCCTATGCTATGCAACCTACCATCGCCTCGACGCCGTAATGCCTGCTAAGCCAGTGTTGCTGATGGTAGCGGCTTTGGTTTTCTTCCTTGCGAACACGCTGCCCGTCTCGGTAGTCATTGCCCTCACGGAAAAGAAGTCCGCCCGCAAGGTTTGGTCCGAGTGCTACTTCTGGTCGTTCCCTTACTACATGGTGGGGGCGGCTGCTGTGGGACTAGTGGGAGTCATCAACCGGCGCGCCGGCTGGCAGACATCGCTACTTGTGCTGCCGCTGATTTACTGGGTATACCGCTCTTATCGTCTCTATCTGACGAGGTTGGAAGCCCAGAAGGACCGGGTCGAAATCGAGAAGCGGCACGTGGAGGAAATCGCGTCGCTGAACATGCGAACCATCGAGGCCCTGGCACTTGCCATCGAGGCCAAGGACCACACCACTCATACGCATTTACAGCGAGTACGGACGTACGCGGTAGAGATCGCCAAAGAAATCGGACTGTCGCCGGACGAGATCGAGGCCCTGCGCGCGGCGGCTCTTCTGCATGACATTGGAAAGCTCGCAGTGCCGGAGCACATCATCAACAAACCAGGCAGGCTCACTCCGGAAGAGTTCGAGAAAATGAAAGTTCATCCGCTGGTGGGCGCGGAAATTCTGGAGCGTGTGGCCTTCCCTTATCCTGTGGCACCCATCGTGCGTTCGCACCACGAACGGTGGGACGGATCGGGATATCCGGCGGGCCTCGCCGGTGAAGAGATTCCAATCGGCGCCAGAATCCTAGCGGTGGTGGATTGCTTGGACGCTCTCGCGTCAGACCGCCAGTATCGGCCGGCAATGCCCCTGGATCAGGCGATGATCAAGGTGAAAGAACGAGCTGGAACGTGGTTCGACCCGAAAGTAGTAGCGCTTCTGGAGGAGCGCTATGTGGACTTGGAAAAGCTCGCGCAAACGCATGAGGCAGGCTTCATTCCGTCCGGGTTCTCTAAGAATCTGCGCGTGGGACGTGGCTTAGCTCCCGCAACCGGATTTGAGAAGTCGGCCGACAACTCTCCTGCCGAGTCTGACTTCCTGACGTCGATTGCGTCTGCTCGGCAAGAGGCGCAAGCCATGTTCGAGCTGAGCCAGGACTTGGGAAACTCACTCAGTCTCAGCGAAACGCTCTCCGTGCTGTCGATGCGGTTGCGCAAGCTGATTCTCTACGATTCCATCGCCGTATTCGTGAACCGCAATGGCTGGCTGCTGCCGGAACTGGTGAGTGGAGAAAATTTTCGCGTACTCTCGTCGCTGAAGATTCGCGTGGGCGAAGGCTTGTGCGGATGGGTGGCGGAGAACTGCAAGCCCATACTTAACGGCAACCCGCAGGTGGAAGCCGGATACAGCGCCGATCCGGAAAAATATGCAACTCTGTCATCGGCCTTAGCGGTACCTCTGGAAGGTTTGAATGGCGTAGTGGGCGTGCTGGCAATGTATCACTCGGGTCAGGATGCCTTCACCCCTGACCACTTGCGGATACTGCTGGCCGTAGCTTCAAAAGTGGCGCTTTCGGTGGAGAATGCGCTGAAGTACCAACAGGCCGAGAGTTCAGCAACCACAGATTTCCTGACCGGGCTGCCGAACGCTCGCTCGCTGTTTGTTCATCTGGCGCAGGAAGTGGCACGCTGCCGCCGCGTGAAGAATTCGCTCGCGGTGATGGTCTGTGACATTGACGGACTCAAGAAAATCAATGACTCATTCGGACATCTGGAGGGTGACAAGTTACTGCGCGAGTTTAGCATTCGCTTGAAGGAAGCTTGCCGCGGATACGACTACGTGGCGCGCATGGGCGGAGATGAATTTGTGGTCATGGCACCTGGCCTAACCTTGGATGCCGCCCTTGAAAAAGCGGACCGTCTGAACCAGGCGGCGATCGAAGCTGGGCGCCTAACCTGTGGACGAGAGGTGATTTCGTTGAGCGTCGGGACGGCATTCTGTCCGGAAGATGGTTACGACGTCGAGGCGTTGCTCGCCGAAGCGGACCGCCGAATGTACTCGGTAAAACAAAGCCACCATGCCCAAACGACCGCGCAACACGCTCTGGCGCAGGGCGCTTCGGGGAATTAAATGCTGAGAGCGAAAATTGCCGGGCATGCGCTGGTGCTGGTGGCTACGGTCGTGCTCGGCGGTTTTCTTTCCGCAACCTTGGTAAGGCTGGCCCCGGGATTCGACGCGGACGAGCAACAACTGGATCCGCACTTGAACACAGAGAGCGTGCAGGCATTGCGTGCCGCCCGGCAGCTGGATCACAACGTGTGGCGTTTCTATTTTTCCTATATGAATCGAGCTGCGCATGGCGACCTGGGCACTTCGCTTGCTTTGGGGCAGCCCGTACGCACTCTGCTGCGGGATCGTGCGCCGCTCACACTGCGGTTGCTGTCTGTCGGACTAGCGCTGGCATGGATGGCGGCCTTGAGCCTGGCGCTCACCGCTGCCTGGTTGCGGCGCTCTACTTACGACGTACTGACCACCCTGGTGAGCGGAACATTTCTTTGTATTCCCGCCGCAGTTCTGGCATTGCTCTCGGTGCTGTGGAACGTGACTGGGTCGCTGGCAATAGCGCTCATCGTGTTCCCGCACGTTTACCGCTATGCGCGGAATCTCCTGGCGAAGTCCTACACGCTGCCCCACATCATCACGGCGAGAGCAAGAGGCCTGGGAGAAGGTCGCGTTCTTTTCTGGCACGTTGTGCCCGGGGTCGCGCCGCAGTTGCTGGCTGTAGCCGGCGTGTCAGTGAGCATGGCGGTGGGAGCGGCTATCCCAGTGGAAGCTCTGTGCGGACTCGCAGGCGTCGGACAACTGGCATGGCAAGCGGCTTTGGCACGCGATTTGCCACTTCTGGTCAACATCACGATCCTGGTGACACTCGTAACCTTGCTGGCAAACTGCGGAGCAGATGTAATCGGTCACATGGTGCGAGGCCAGGACTCATGAATCTCTGGCAGAAGCTGGCGTGTGCCGTCTTAGCGGTGGTACTGTGCGCTTCGGTCGCAGCGAACTGGCTGGCCCCCGCAGGATACGCCAAGCAATACCGCGAAGCTACGAATGCGCCGCCATCGCGTACACACTGGCTCGGAACGGATGAAATTGGGCGAGACCGGTTTGCCCGCATTCTCTACGGAACTCGCGTTTCGCTGCTGCTGGCGCCGGCGGCGGCGCTGCTTTCAACGGTGATGGCAGCTTTTATCGGCGGCTTCGCAGGATATCTCGGCGGGATTTGGGCACGCATGGCGATGGCGGTAACAGATCTGTTCCTCTCGCTGCCGTGGTTGTTCCTGCTGATCACGGCGCGGGCACTGATGCCGCTTAATGTGTCTCCATTGTTTTCGGTGATGGTGACTTTTCTGCTCCTGGGGCTGCTGGGTTGGACGACTGCGGCGCGGGTGCTTTGCGCAACTGCCGGATCACTTCGTTCAACAGATTTTGTCTGCCAGGCGCGAGCCGCAGGGCTCTCCAAACGGAGGCTGTTTTGGATTCACGTAATGCCAAATTTGAAGCCGGTCCTTTATGCCCAGTTCTGGATCTCGATTCCAGTCTTCATCTTGAGTGAAGCGAACTTGGGCATTCTTGGACTCGGCGTAGCCGAGCCGTTGCCTTCATGGGGGAGTTTGCTAAAAGAGTTGGAAGGCATGGTTTCCGTGGGCGAAGAACCGTGGAAGTTTGTGCCGCTGATTCTACTTGTGGTGGTGGTGATGTCGTTCCAGCTTCTGCTTTCCGGGCAGGAGCAGGTCGCCGCGTGAAGCGTCACCAGAGAATGTGGGGAGAGATGAGAAAGACGTGCAGGAGGGCAATCGCAGTCGCCGTGCTCTGCTTGGGGTCGCTGACCGGGCGCGCGGTGGCTCAAGGTGGCGGCGAGCTGAAGTTTTGCCTGCGCATGGAGCCCAAGACCTTTGATCCGCTGAAAGTGGAAGACGAAGCGTCCGCCGCCATCCGTTATTTGACGGGAGGCGTGCTGCTACGCGTGAATCGACAGACCCAAGAACTCGAACCGGAACTGGCGCAGTCGTGGAAAGTCTCGAAGGATGGCCGGCAGATTACCTTCCGTTTGCGCAGCGGGATCTCGTTTTCCGATGGCACGCCATTTTCAGCCCAGGATGTTGCCTACACCGTGCAGCAGTTGATGGACCCTACGCTGCATTCGGCTACGGGCGATGCCTTTCGTTCGGGTGCGGGGAATGTGGAAACTAAAGCGATTTCTCCGACGCAGATTGCAATCACCTTCCCCGCGCCGGTGGCCGGACTGGACCGACTCTTCGATCAAGTCGCAATTCTCTCTGAGCATTCATCGCTGAGAGAAATGGCGGTGCTCGGTCCCTTCATGCTCGCGGACTATAATCCCGGAGCCACGGTACTCCTGAAGCGCAATCCCAACTACTGGAAAAGAGACGAGCAAGGACGAAAACTGCCTTATCTGGATTCGATCCGGTTGGACATTCAGGCGAACCGCGACGTGGAGATGCTGCGCTTCAGGCGCGGAGAGTTGGACCTCATCAATTCTCTCGACAGCGAATATTTCGACAAGCTGGCAACGACTTCGCCGCAATTGGTGCACGATGCGGGCCCGTCGCTCGATAGCGAACAGTTGTGGTTTAACGAGGTCGCGAAAGCGCCGATCCCAGCCTACAAGAAGAACTGGTTTCGCTCGGCCAACTTCCGGCGCGCAATTTCGGAAACGATCAACCGCGACGACCTTAGCCGTGTGGTTTACCACGGACACGCTCAGCCGGCCGTCGGGCCCTTCTCGCCGGCAAATAAATTCTGGTTCAACAACAAACTCAAACCTCAGGCATACAGTCCTGATGCGGCTTTGAAGGCAATGCAGAGCGATGGTTTTCGCCTGGAGAACGGAGCGCTCAAAGACAAAGATGGAAACGAGGTCGTGTTTTCCATCATCACAAACGCAGGCAGTAAAACTCGTGAACGGATGGCGGTGCTGATTCAGGATGACCTGCAGAAGATCGGCATCCACGTGAATGTAGTGACACTCGACTTCCCTTCCCTGATCGAGCGCATGACGCAAACCTTCGATTATGAGGCCATCATTCTGGGCCTCACCAATGTGGATCTGGACCCGAACGGCGAGATGAATGTTTGGTTGAGTTCCTCGGAAAATCATCAGTGGAACCCGCAACAGAAAGTTCCAGAGACTTCCTGGGAGGCGGAAATCGATCGCCTGATGCGCGCGCAAGCGTCCTCCACGGATCCCAAACGGCGCAAGGAGGCATTCGATCGCGTGCAGGAAATCGTGGTCGTGGAGGAACCGTTCATCTTCCTGATTAACAAGAACGCGCTCTCCGCTGTATCCACAACCGTGCATGGCGCTGCTCCGGTGATATTGTCACCGCAAACATTTTGGAATGCGGAGCGACTCACGGTGTTGGCGAAATAGTTAGGTTCCCCGGGCTCGGATTTACGCCGACTTAGAAAAACCACGAAGCACAAAGGCCATGATATTAACCCCAATCCCGCGCGATCAGCCTCTGCTATCGGCCTGCCTTTCCGCACGGTACGCAGGAAAGCAACCGGTTCTGCACGGCGCGAAACTTGAAATCCAGCGCGGTGAAGTACTCGGCCTCGTGGGACAGAGCGGCTCTGGCAAGAGCACGCTGGCGATGGCGATTCTCGGTCTTCTCGATAAGAAACACACTCAGGTCGAAGGCACAATCAGGTTTCAAGACTCCGACCTATTGCTACTGTCGGAACGCGAATTGCGAACGTTGCGTGGGCGTGTGATTTCGCTGGTATTGCAAAGCCCTCTATCTTCCCTAAATCCGGCGCTCAAAATACGCACGCAACTCAAGGAAGCATGGCGGGCCCATGCATCCGGGACAAGCACGGACTGCACAAATGCAATCCGAGCTTCTCTGCAGAGCGTTTCCCTTCCCGCTGACGATGAATTCCAGCGCAAGTATCCTTCACAGATGAGCGTCGGACAAGCTCAGCGAGTGCTGATCGCGATGGCCATCATGCATCGCCCGGCATTGCTGATCGCCGACGAAGCGACCAGTGCCCTCGATGTAATCACGCAATCCGAAATTCTCGCGTTGTTTCGCGATCTCAACCGCTCGATTGGAATGGCCATTCTCTATGTCTCTCATGATCTCGCTTCCGTAGCGGGAATTTGCGACCGCATCGCCATCCTTCAACACGGCGCAATCGTAGAGTGTGGAACAACCGAACAGATCTTCACGCGCCCACAGCATGAATATACGAAACGTCTGATGGCGGCACTGCCGCGCATCCTGCCTGCGAGCGCTCCACCGCCAACTAAAGCCGAAGCCGCCGGCGCACGGTAAATCTCATTTCAAATCTTGCGGCCTGGAAAACATCCAGCCTCCGCTAAACGTGCGGATAGGATCCCCTTTCATCTCGCTAGGTAACCAGGCGGGGCCTAACCGACGTTACTCCCACATCAGCGGGACAAACTGGCCCATGCCCACAAGCAAGGGACAGAGTGGCCCAAGGTGGCGGGAAAGACCTCCGTAAGACTCAATATAAACAACAACTTAGGGGAACGTAACTGGCCCGGCCCGTGCAGCAGACAAGCTGAGTCGAAGCACAATTTTGTCCCACAGAAAGTGAGACTTATGTCGCAGGAACTGAAGCCGAAGCGCCGGGGCCGAGGTCAGCGCCACAGCGCGGCTTGGGGAAAACGGCTGAGCATGGTGTTGCTACTTTTGGTCGCGGAGGCTGCTTTCGCCCAAGGCGGCAGATTGGTTGGCAAGTTCGCCCCAGATCTGGAACCTGTTCTAGAACGAGCTCATCAAGGCGCAGTTGCCCCCGCTGAGATCGTGCAAGTCATCGTGCAGTACAAGCAGATTCCACACTCGGAGCAAGAAGGAAGAGTGCAGCATCTTGGCGCGCGCCTCAACCACAGGCTCGGTGTGGTCAACGGAATCGCTCTCACGATTCCGGCAACCGCGCTGCCCGCTTTGGAGTCGGACCCCGAGATTATTTCGGTAAGCCTCGACCATCCCATGCAGGGGTTAGATGACACCACAGATGTGGCTACGAACGTGCCCGCCGCCTGGAACTCTGGATACAACGGAGCAGGAATTGGCGTAGCCATAATTGACAGCGGCATTAACGACAGCCATCCCGATTTGTGGAATTCGACTGAGTCTCATTCTCGCGTGGTCTATCATCAGGATTTCACTGGCACCGCGACTTCCAGCTCGAGCGGGGCGAAGTATGACCTCTATGGTCACGGTACCCACGTCGCCGGAATTGTCGGCGGCAACGGTTATCTTTCGAGCGGCAATTACAGCGGAGTCGCACCCGGAGTAAACCTTGTGGACCTTCGCGCCCTGGATCTAAACGGTTCCGGCAGCGACAGCACCGTAATTGCGGCCATCCAGCAAGCCATTGCGCTGAAGAGCACTTACAACATCCGTGTGATCAACCTATCGCTGGGACGCGGCATTTTCGTCAGCTATACCCAGGACCCTCTGTGCCAGGCCGTGGAATCGGCGTGGAACGCCGGGATTGTGGTGGTGGTGGCGGCGGGAAATTACGGACGAGTGAGCATCGACGGCAGCAATGGTTTTGGAACCATTACAGCTCCGGGCAACGATCCCTTCGTAGTGACCGTGGGCGCAATGAAGAGTCACGGATCCACTTCGCAGTCAGCCGAGACCTTGGCGAGTTATAGCTCCAAGGGCCCCACCACTTATGATCACGTGGTAAAGCCCGACATCGTTGCTCCTGGCAACGACATTGTCTCGATGGCGGCTCCCGGTGGCACACTGGAAACCGAGTATCCCGCGGAGCTCGTCACCGGCAACGACGGAAACAACGATTACTTCACGCTCAGCGGCACAAGTATGGCAACCCCTGTCGTCAGTGGAGCCGTTGCGTTGCTCCTGCAGCAGAACGGCGCACTGACTCCGGACCAGGTGAAGGCGCGGCTGATGAAAACTGCGTACAAAGTGTTTCCGAACTCAACCGTCGCGTGGGTTCCACATCTCTCGCAGAACTTCACCGACACTTACGATCTGTTCTCGGTCGGTTCGGGCCTGCTCAATATGCAGACAGCGGTGTCTAACACCGACCTCGCTCCGGCCACGGTAGGCGCAGCGCTGTCACCGTCGGCAGTCTATAACCCACTCACGGGAGTCGTTTCTCTGGTCAACGGAAACGGCAGCGTCTCGGTGAACTCGGTGGTGTGGGGCACGTCGGTGGTGTGGGGTACGTCGGTCGTTTGGGGAACGACTGTTTCTGGCAGTTCCGTGGTTTGGGGAGCCTCGTTACCGTGGAACAACAACCTGCTTACCGCTTTTAGCGTGGTTTGGGGCTCGAGCCTGGGCACGAGTACTTCAGCCACAAGCGTGGTTTGGGGCACAGCTGTGCAGAGTACAGATGGTGCGTTCTCCGATGCTGGAGACGATGAACAGTAGCCGTGCGAAACAAAACCAGAAAGGAGAAGATGAGGATCATGGATCGCAAGACACGGCTAACGAAAACATTCATCGGAGCGATGCTTGTGGCGGCGATTACAAGCACCGTATACGCCGGATCGGGAAGCCACGCACTGCACTCCTTCTACGCCTTGGCCTTACTGGCACTGGCAGCGGCAACCTCACGCATGAAAGTTAAACTGCCGGGGATGGAAGGTAACATGTCGGTCAACCTTCCGTTCCTGCTGATGGCGGTAGTGAATCTGAGCGCGGTAGAAGCTGTTTTGATTGCATGTGTATCCACCGTAGTGCAATGCTGGCCACAGCAGAGCGGTAAGTTCAGGCCGGAGCAGGTGCTGTTCAACGTCAGCATGATGGCGTTAGCCACCAGCATGGCGAACCTAATCTGGAATGCCGGTTGGATCGCCAAGGCGAGTTGGGCATCCCAGCCTCTGTTGCTAGCCTCGGCAACCGCTGCTTTCTTTCTGGGGCAGACGGTTCCGGTAGCGGGCATCATCAAGCTAACCCAAGGCGAGGCCATGCGGCATGTCTGGATGAACATCGTACAACTGTCCTTCCCTTATTACGTGGTAAGTGCGGGAATCACCTCAATGCTCAACCTGGTAAGCCATAGCTTCGGCTGGCAAGCGGCACTCGTGGTATTCCCGGTGATGTATGGAATCCACCGCTCTTACCGGTTGTACTTTGGCCGGGAGGGCGAGGCCCTGCGGACCCCACCACTCGCGCGAACGGCCAGAGCAGGTGCGTGAAGTCGGCGATGACTAAGAGTGGCGTTCGGCGACTTAACCGGATGCCATTTCTTTGCTGTCGACACTTTCACCTTCCAATCGCCGCGCACACGCACCGGCGGGGTATAAACCGATTTTCCAGAACGCCTCCAACTTCGCTGACCTCAGAACTACTTCGCGAAAAAGCACATTCGCATCAGGATTGCTCCGCCTAGCGACACCAGAGGGGCGACAGGCATCGCCACCGCACCGACTTTGAGAAAGTCCCGGATCCTGACATCGATCTTTTCCTTCCGTAAGGCGATCAGACACAAAATAGTTGCCAGCGAGCCCGTAATAGAGAGGTTCGGTCCGAGGTCGACGCCGATCAGTACGGCATCGGCGATCAGGTTTCTTGCGTGGGCTGCCCGGAAGGTGCTCCGAGCGATCACGCCGAGCGGGAGATCATTGACCAGATTGTTCGTTACATCAACGGCAAATCCTGTGATGAGCGTGCCCACAGTAACCCCGAGCTGCCGAGCCCAGACTAACCATTGCTTCGTCTGGTGCATCGCTCCTACACTCTCCATCGCATCCACCATCACGAAAAGTCCGGCGACGAGGGCCAAGGCTTCCCAGCTGATCTCGCGAGCCAGTCGAACTGGATTGCTTCTCGCCGTGACCGAGACCACGGCCGTAATTGCTAGAGCGGCCAGGCACGTGGGCAAGCCCAGATCCTTACCCAGCGAGGACGCTGTCACCAGAACGGCCACCATGGCGGCCAATCCGCCCAGCACCAGCTTGCTTTGGGGCTGACTTGCGACAGAATCTCGCCCAGTTGCGTCAGCGTCCCCATCGCAACTTGGATCTGGGGTGTCGGACGAGATCGAGGAAGACGGTCCGCCTAATGAAAATTCCATGAATGCCGATGAAGAGTTGTCGAGGTTGACAAACTCCGGCCCGTTGTCGATCACGATCACTTCCGGCTTACGTCCCTGCTGTTTGAGTCCCTCCAGCACACGTACCACCCGCATTCCCGGCAGCGAGGTGTCGGGCTCGATCTCCAGCGCCTCGCGCGTGAAACCGTCCATCAGGTTCAGGGTGCGGAATTTGCGCCCGCTCACGAACCCGTCGCTGGCGAAGTCCATCGTCCAGAGTTGGTCGGGACGAGTCGGCTTCGGCGGCAGCGCCAGCCGCGCTCCTGCCCGCCGACGCCGTCCGCGCTTGCGCCGCAGCCCGAGCTTCTCCTCGACGTAGAGCCGGTACACGCGCTTATGATTCGCTTTCCAACCCGCACGCACCAGCATCTTCGTCAGACGCCGGTAGCCGAACCTTCGCCGTTCGGCCGCCAGTTCGCGCAGCCGCTCGCGCAACCGCGGATCGTCCGACCGCCGTAGCCGATAGCGGCACGTCGCACGAGGGATCCCGATCAGCCCGCAGGCGCGTCGCTGGCTCAGCTCGATTTCCACCTGCATCACCAGCACCGCCTCCCGCCGCATCTGCGGGCTCACCACTTTTTTCCGAGCACCGCCTGCAACGCCCGTTTGTCCAGCAACAGCTCGGCGACGGCGTGCTTCAGCTGTCGGTTCTCCTCCTCCAACGCCCGCAGCCGCTTCGCTTCACTCACCTCCATCCCGCCGTACTTGCCACCGGTACAGCGTCTGCGATGCAATCCCGTGTTTGCGGCACAACTCCGGCGTCGCCACTCCCGCCTCGGACTCCTTCAAGATGGCGATGATCTGCTCTTCGTTGAATCGACTCTTGCGCACGACTCCTCCTCCTGGCCCTGGGCGGGCCATTCTAAATGGGAGAAGTCACATTTCGACTGGACTAATTTCTGGGGGGCAGGTCACACCACCATGCCCCGGAACAGAGCGAAGCGGCCCAGCCTCTGATAGCGCTCGTACAGCTAAGCGATTTATTTTGCCGCATGCGCGGCATGGGGTACGGATATTATGAGCGCCACAAAGTAGATTTGGTCGGATACCCGGCGTGGTCGATTCTCTTGAAAGAGCACCGCAGTCGCCCGGGTGGACTTGGCACTGTTCTCCTTTGAACTGGATGAAGCGGTGGGCGAAGTCTTCGAACTGGTGTCCACTATCTTCGGGGGAGCCAAGTTGCGAAACTGAACGCGAGCCGAAGACCCACTCGGCAGAAATTGTATCTGGGCCACTTTAGAAGTCTCAAAGAAGACCGTGTATACAGGCGACAGAGACCGATCTGGTTCCTGAGATCCGCGAACAGCGCCTTAACCTCTCCACTCCGGAGCATCGGTTACCCGAATATCTTCGCAAAAAAATGTCGCACGCCATCGAACATCTTCTTGTGTCGCACAGGAGTCGGAGGTGGCAACACCATCGTTGGAGATGGCGCACGGCGGGTTGACAACGGGAAAGTTGTGAGTGAAGGGGAGGGTCTAAAGGTTAGGATAGCCTGCGCTTCCGCGTGAGGCTGATTCCGCACCGATGCGGGCAGTTCCGCTATCTGCACGCCTGCAGCGGGCGCATTGAGGGAAACGGCAGAACTTCTCTCCGCGCTTGCGTCCTGATTGCTCCCTTCCGCCCCATTAGAAGCCAAAAGCACAGGGTGCGGGGGCGGAGGACACCCGCAATCTACCGGCAGAATCGTATCATCGCCCGATGCTGAGGCGGAGTGCAGAGCGGTATCCTCAGGACTTAGGCGTCCCCCATGAAAAACGATCTGATCCCGTGGTTGGAATTCAAACTTTCCGTCTCCCATGAGTTCGTAAATGATTGCCGAGGAGGTGTTACCGGGGAGAGTTCGGACACACGTGTTGCCCTGCGAATCGGCGCGGATTGCGTAGTCGAACTCTCCCGGACCACGAAGCAGAATGCGAAAATCCGGAGTGATCACCTCATCTGCGGAATTGTCAAGAGTGACGTGCGTCTCCACGGCGCCGGCGCCGATCGCTAGCATCATGTCGGGACCATTTCGAGAACGAGTAACGGAGACTGTGGTGCGCGGGCAAACATAAAAATCTCCGCCGCGGTGCAAGCGAAGCACGGTCGTGTCGGATGAGGCAGTGATGGAGGCGCCCGAAGCCAGCCGGTCAACAGGTACGACGTTGCCAAAGTCAAGGGCATCAATTGGAGCTGCCACTGGCGACACCTTCTTTCCCTCCATCGCGCGCAGGCGCACCAACAGACGATTCCCAGCTGCTTCCCAGGTGTAATCCATCGGTTTGCGTAAATCGACTTCCACATGGACCAGCGGCGGATTGGTAGCGCTCAGTTCGAGACGAACCGCGCTGACATCGTCACTCTTCACCGGCACCTGTTTGTGAGAAACCGACATGTTTGTGTTCGGCAAATCGATAGCCAGACGCATGGGCCCGTCTAACTTGCTGATCTTCGGGGTCACCGGAGCCGTGGTTATAATTTCAACCGTAGGCGGACCATCGTCCAGCAAGAGTTTTAAATGAACAATTGTCGCGGGGGTCTGGGCACGGGGAAGAGCATCGTGCGATTCCTGTTTCGATGCGTCGCGGCCCAGCAACACAAGGGGAAAGGTAAACAGGGAAACTGCTGCGAGTAGGGTGGCGACGGAACAAACAAATAGACCGCGGCCCCCCTCACGTCTGTGACGCCGATGTAGCAGTGGTCTCATGGCAGTGCAAAAGTTAAGGTGATTTGAGTTTCAAAGCCGGCGGGACGTCCATTGCGGATAACCGGCTTGAACCGCCATTGCCTGACCGCATCGCTAGCCGAAGCCGCCAGCCCAAGATCTCCCTGCACACGACTCAGTCGCTCGACTCTTCCATCCCTGCCTACAAGAAGGTCGAGTACCACCGACCCTTGCACGTGATGTGCCTTGGCCTCGTTCGGGTACTCGGGCTCGACACGGTCGACGACAAGATCGAGGGCCGCTCGCTCTGGAATGATGATGGGAGTTGAGGAAGCGGAGTCGCTGCCTGCAATCGGATCCTTTGACGTCGTCGATGTGGGTTTCGCTTCTGCGCCTTCAAACAGCACGATTCCTGAGGAGTCACCATCAGATGTGTTCTCAATCTCCAAATCAGGCACACGTTGCTTTGCGCGACCTGACACCCGATTTGAAGTCTTGGCCGGAACGGGGACGATGGCTGTTGGGCTCACAGGCTTAGCAACCGACAGAGCAGGAACGGAGGGAATTTGTGCAGTTGCTGAAGATTGCGGCACGACAATGGTGGAATTCCTGCTTGCTGCGTGCGGCCTGCCGCGAGGGACAGTCCGAGTCAGCTCCCAACCGACGAGAAGCGAGAGGCCTATGATGAGAACGGCTACCAGCGATCTTCGAGCGCCAGATGCGAGCGTGGCTCCTACGGTTGTTCTG
>Ga0187891_1000459_pt1 | contig 41313 bp, 46 predicted proteins | sample June2016WEW_21_4_FD_132990 | JGI IMG/M metagenome (GOLD analysis project Ga0187891, IMG submission 132990) | Peatland microbial communities from SPRUCE experiment site at the Marcell Experimental Forest, Minnesota, USA - June2016WEW_21_40 | ecosystem: Environmental > Terrestrial > Soil >... | reverse complement strand
AGACTGACATCACCCCCATCATCCAACGGCGCCCTCAGCACCCGCGCCGCATTGGTCGCGATCGATCGGAACAGCTGGTCGCGATCCGTCGGAATGAGTGGTCGCGATCGTCGGAATGCGCAGTCAGCATTGCAGCGAAAAGCATCTGCACCGCTATCTTGCCGAGTTCGACCATCGCTACAATCACCGCGTTGCGCTCGGCTACAACGACACAGATCGCACGCTTGCGGCCATCAGGGGCGCGGAAGGCAAGCGCCTTACATACCGGCAACCTCACTAAGCCGGATTTCAAATTTCAGGCGCGGCGATTTCTGCGCTGGCGTCGCAAACGAATCAGATAAAATGGTTGCGCCGTGGTGTTGGTAGCACCACGGCGCGAGAAACCGCCAGTACGGGCGGCTTGTGATCACGAAATCTGTATCAGCTTATTCGCGATTCACGTCAAGCCTGCGCTGGCCATTGAGGATTATTCCAATGGCTACAAGCACCGATCTTCCTCCCGGCAACATCGTTTCTCGTTTCCTAAGGGCTACGCTCGCGCCGGATTTGTCATCAGTGGACCTACAGCTACTGCTGCGCAGCGGGCCTTTTACCTTGCGCCTATCAACAGAAAGCCTTGAGCAGATTACGTCGAAACTGAGCGAAATTAATCTGCATCTTCAAAGTCGAAGCGCAACCAGTACTGGCCATCTCGCAGTTCACGCTTCGGAGGCGGTAGACGTGACGGCAGGAGCACCCGCAGGAGGGGGCAAGGTGATCCTATCGATAAAGGGATCAAATAACGTCGTAAATCACTTCGCCTTACCCGTCGCCGTAGCTGCGCGATTTCGACCCGAGTTAAGACAAGCCGTGCAATCCGCCGAAAGACAGGGAAAACAGACAAGACAATAGCCTCCAAGTTTGGAGGCGAATCGTACTCATCAGCACAGGGATCACAACGCACCGAAAGCTATCTTTTCGCCTTCGATTGCTTCTTGGGCCGCTTCGGAGTCATGCTCTTGCGGGGCGTCGGCGGGGTATTTACCGCGGCCTTAAGCGAAGCCATGAAGCGCCGCTGCGCTTCTTTTTCGCTGTATTGGTCGGATTCTTTTGCCATGCCGGATGATCCTGTTGTCCTAAAAGTTCAGTTTGATCCTAACGCACCCGAAGCCGTCGAATTTTACCGCTGGCTTGGCATGTGCGTTGGCGCCTGGGCATTCGTTGATCGGCGTTTATATCAGATTTTCCACCACGCGACCGGATTTGAGCAAAAGCAATCCGCATTTATTTTCTATCGGAATCGCGCTTTCAATCAACGCCTTCGGATTGTTGATGACGCTGTGAAAATGGCTTGGCTTGCCGAACGACATGAAAACGAATGGAAACCGTTGCTCAAGAAAACAGAAGACCTCTCACATACTCGTAACATCTTCGCTCATCATCCAACAATGCGGCAGTTAACGGCGAAGGACGGGAAACAACACGACATCTATTCGATCTATATCGAGACCTACGAAAAGGTTTTGAACAACGATTATCCCGGCCTACGCGGTAAGACGGCTTTATTCGTCGAGGATTTGCGACAGCATGATCGCGAAGTCGGCCAGCTCGAAATAGAGCTAGAAAATTTCGCTTGGATCATGGGCAGTTGGCGGGCCGAACAAAAGGGTGCCGCTCAAAGCAGCCCGCAAAACCCGCTCGGCTAAATTCTCGCTTTCGCCGAACGAAACCTCCGGCAAATAGGCGCGGAGACACCTCCCGCCGATCGCAATCATCGCGGGCGTTATTTCGATTTCACTCGTTTTCGTTGGCCTGTCGCTCATATCCTACCTCTAGGGTCTGTGGAGTCAAGTGGATAATTCCCCTTAAAAGGACAGAGGCAAGAGTCCCGGCGCCAAGCTGCGGCCAGAGGCAAGACGTGATGACTCCCGAAATCGGACATCAACCGGAAGCCGCGGACACCCCTGACACCGCGCTTTACATTGCCTCCGTGGCGGGCGAGCTGGCGCGGCTGGCGAAAATCCACAATCTCGATGCCCTCGCTTACATTCTCGAGATGGCGCGGCTTGAGGCCGATCAGATCTCCAAGCGTTGGGCCGAGGAAAAGTCCCCCGTCACCGCCGGCTCAGACTGAAACCTTGAATCGCTCGCTGTGGCTGCAGCCCACGCGACCGAGGAAACCGCGGCGTGGATGACCGTCCGATGCCTCTTTTGAGGAGGCTGGCGGACTGTCGGTTATCTCGCCTGTGAACTCACGAGGACGTAGTATGGTGGCACCGTTCGAAGTGCGAATGGGCCGGTCAACTCATCGACGCGCCCCGGAGGGATGCATACGCAGCGTCGTGATCACGGGAACGTCCGGCGGCATCGGCTGGGGCACGGCCAAAGTCCTCATCGCCAACGGCTTCCGCGTTTTCGGCAGCGTGCGCAAAATCTCCGATACGGAACGTCTCGCGGCGGAGTTCGGCGAACGCTTCGTGCCGTTACTCTTCGATGTGACCGATGAGGCGGCGGTACCGATGAGGCGGCGGTGAAGGCAGCGGCTGCCGATGTGCGCAGCACGCTTGCCGGCCAGCGGCTGACCGGCCTCGTCAACAATGCGGGCGTGGCCGTCGCCGGGCCGCTTTTGGAGCTGCCGACCGAAGAGTTCCGGCGTCAGATCGACATCAATCTGATTGGGGTGGTGATCGTCACCAAGGCCTTCGCGCCGCTGATCGGCACCGACCCGCAGCTCACCGGCCCTCCCGGCCGCATCATCAACATCAGTTCGGTCGGCGGGCAGATCGGCAATCCCTTCGTCGCGCCCTACAATGCCTCGAAATTCGCACTCGAAGGCCTGTCCGAGAGCCTGCGGCGGGAGTTGCTGTTGTTCGCGATCGACGTCATCGTTGTCGCGCCCGGCGCCGTGGCGACGCCGATCTGGAGCAAGGCCGAGCAGGTCGATACGGCGCCCTATCTCGGCACTCCGTATGCTCCGGCGCTGAAACGCTTGCGAAACTACATGCTGGCACTCGGCGAGGAGGGCTTGCCGCCGGAAAAGATCGGCGAAGCCGTGTTGCACGCTCTTACGGCGGCGAAGCCCAAGGTGCGCTACAACGTGTCGCCGACGCCGCTGCAACACTGGCTCGCTCGGAATCTGCCCAAGCGCGTTGTCGATCGCATGGTCGGCAAACGGCTCGGATTGCTGCCGGCGCAACATTAGGCCGCGCTAACGCCAAGGCCGGGTAAATTCCCGATCAAGAAGATCGGGCCTTGCCAATGGCTATACCAGCGACACCAAAGTGCCGCCGTGGCGTTCCAGCCGCCCGGCGATTTCAAGCTCGAGCAGCACCATGCGCACCACCGCGGGCGAGCTGTTCGACAATCGCACCAGATCATCGATCTGCACCGGGGACGGGCCGAGCAATGACACGATGCGCGCCCGCTCGTCGGGCGCCGGTTCGGCCTCCTCGCCGGCCGCGGCGTCGGACGGCTCCAGCTCTGGCTCCCGCGCCGGCATTTCCTTCTGCTCCATGATCGGCCGCAGCACGGCGACGATATCACCCGTCTCGGTCACCGGCGTCGCCCCCTGTTTGATCAGGCCGTTGGTCCCCTCGGCGCGCGGATCGAGCGGCGATCCGGGAACGGCAAACACTTCGCGGTCCTGCTCGAGCGCAAACCGCGCCGTGATCAGCGAGCCCGAGCGTTTGGCGGCTTCGACGATGACGACACCGAGCGACAGCCCGGAAATCAGCCGATTACGGCGCGGAAAATCGCGTCCGCGCGGCTCCCACCCGAGCGGCATTTCGGAGAGGCAGCACCGATAGGCAGGATGGCGTCGAGCAGATCCGCATGCTCGGCCGGATAGACCCGGTCGTGGCCGCCGGCCAGCACCGCGATGGTCCCGCTTTCGAGACTGGCGCGATGCGCCGCCGCGTCGATCCCGCGCGCCAGCCCGGAGACGATGGCAAAGCCGGCCTCGCCGAGCTCGCGGGCGATCCGCTGGGTGAATTTCAGCCCTGCGCCCGAGGCGTTGCGCGAGCCGACGATCGCCACCATCGGCAGCGCCAGCGCGCGCGCATTGCCGCGGACGGCGATCAAAGGCGGCGCGTCGTCGATCATCTGCAAGCGTGGCGGATAGTTGGGTTCACCCAACGCCACCAGGGCGACACCGAGCTTTGCTGCGGCGGCAAGCTCGCGCTCGGCGTCGGCGCGCGAGCAAATCTGCACGGCAGCGCTGGCACCACCCCGGCGCGCGAGTGCAGGCAACGCTTGGAGCGCCGCGCGCGCGCGGACCGACATTCAGGCTGCGGATGAGGCGCAGCCAGTCGATCCGTTGCTCGTCCGTCAGCTGGACGTCCTCGCTACGCTCGCTCACCTCGCCCCCGCCGGCCCCGACGGCCGACTATATGACCCGGAACCATCGCCTACAATTCGGGTAGCGGCCGGGTCAGCGCTGCGCCGGCGAGCTGAGACAAGGCTATCGGTCCGCAGAACTGCGTCCGATTTTTCCCTCTTTGCCGCGGAAAAGCCGCGCGATATTGGCGCGGTGCATGATCCACAACAGCACCGACAGCAGCAGAAACAATTGGGCGTCCGGCACGTCGCCCTGCCACCACAGGAAGGCCGGTGTAGCGGCGCTGGCGATCAGCGCCGCCAGCGACGAGTAGCGGGTCAGCGCGGCGACCGCGAGCCAGATCGCGCAAAACACGATCGCCGCCGGCCAGGCGAGGCCGAGAAGGACGCCGATATAGGTCGCCACGCCCTTGCCGCCGCGAAAGTGCAGCCAGACCGGAAACAGGTGTCCGAGAAAGGCACCGACCGCCGCCACGATCGCAAAATCATGGCCCAGGACATAGGCCGTCAGCAGGACGGCCACGGTGCCTTTGAGCATGTCGCCGAGCAGCGTCGCGGCGGCCAGCCCCTTGCGGCCGGTGCGCAAAACATTGGTGGCGCCGATATTGCCGGAGCCGATGGCGCGAAGGTCCGGGGCGCCGGCGAGCCGCGTCAGCAAGACGCCAAACGGGATCGAGCCGCAGAGATACCCGAAGGCGAAGGCCGCCGCGTAAGCGGGCAGCGCCAGCGACCAGTTGAGCGGATGCAGCATGGCGGCGGCGTTCCCGGGGCGAGCGTTGAACTAGCCGGCGCGGACTTTTGTCCCGCTGTCGCGCGGATGAAGGCCCGCCGCCTCCGCATCGGCGTCGCTGTTATAGATGACGAGATGCTTGAGCTTCTCGGCGGGCGCCCGCAGGAGCGAGGCCAGACCCGGCGCATAGGTTTTGCGCGCGGTATCGCCGACGACGAAATGCGCGGCAGCCTCCGCCTCGATGTCGGTCTCGCAATAAAGGCAGCGCAGCATGCAGCGCTGCGGCGAACTGTCTTCCACGACATAAAACTTGTTGGCGGCGTATTGGCGTTCGGCGGAATCGCAAGTGATGCAGTTTGAATTGGCGCATTGGATGCCGGTGCCGATCGGCTGCACATAAACGGGATGTTCGGGCTTGGCGAAACCGCCGGCGAATTTGTTCAGCGACTTGTTCTTGTGCAGATGCAGCAGCAGCGAGATCAGCGCCATGCGCACGGGAACGCCGTAGGCGGCCTGACGGAAATAAACTGCGCGGCGGTCGCTGTCGAACGAGGCATCGAGCTCGTTGACGCGCGGCAGCGGGTGCATGACGCTGGCCTCGGAGTATTTCGGCTCGCCGAGGAATTTGGCATCGATCTTCGGATACGGCCGCTCTTTCTCGGTCCAGCGCTCCTTCTGGAAGCGGGTGACGTACACGGCGTCGGTCTTCTTCTGCAAGATGAGGCCGTAGTCGATTTCCGGCTCGGCATAGAGCGAAAGCTGGTGCGGCTGATCGGCGGTGACGTAGAGCGCGTCGATCGAGCCGCCGTCGACCTGGCCCGGGGCCTTGGAGATCATCCGGCAGTGAAATTCCTCGCGCAGCCGCCGATCGACATGCGCCGGCAGCTCCATGCCGGGCGCGGGGAGGGGATCGATGGTGGCGCCGAACCGCGCCAGCGCATAGACGAAGGAATGGATGGTGCGGCTGCCCTTGAGGTCGCCCGAGATCGCGACCTTCATGTTCTTCAGCCCCTTGTTCTTCGATCGCAGCGTGAAGAGATCGCACAGGGTTTGCGTCGGGTGCTCATGGCTGCCGTCGCCGCCGTTGATCACCGGGATCGGCGAATATTCGGCGGCCAGCCGCGCCGCGCCGTCGCGCGGGTGACGGATGACGACGACGTCGGCGTAGTTGCCGATGACGCGGATGGTGTCGGCAAGGCTTTCGCCCTTGGCGGCGGAGCTCACCGCAGGATCGGCACTGGTGATATTGGCGCCCCCAAGCCGCAGCATGGCGCTCTCGAACGACAGCCGGGTCCGGGTCGATGGCTCGTAGAACAGGCTCGCCAGGATGAAGTTCGACGCCAGGCTGGTGCCGCGTCCGATTCGGTAGGAGACGTTGTGGTCCGCGAGCTCTTTTAAAAGCCCTTGCGCCACCTCGAAGATCGTCTCGATCTCCTTATTGGTGAGGTCATTGATCGAAACGATGTGGCGCGTGAGCGGCTGCGGTTTCGTCATCAAAGCGGTGCTATAGGCCCAATCCGAGCGGTCCGGCAAGTCCGCTGTCGGCCGTGGGCGGCCGGATCGGGCAGAGATGCACCGGAATTTACCCGGCGGACCGTGCTACGATGCGGCAAGCCGAGAGAGGTATCGCCATGACCACCGCCTTGCGCTTGGACACGCACGAGGTTTTCAACCAGTCGCCGCCCTATGAAGGCATCGATTTGTTTTCGAGCGATCGGCCGTTGATCGAGGCCGTCGAGGCCAACGGCGCCGGCGGCGAAGCCGCCGCGCTCTCCGCCTTCGGCCGGCAATGGGGCACGGCGGAGATGTTCGCGCGGGCGCGGCGCGCCAACGAGAACCCGCCGAAGCTCTACAGCTTCGACCCGAAGGGCTTTCGCCGCGACACCGTCGAGTTCCATCCGACCTATCACGAGTTGATGCGGGCAAGCGTCGCGGCGGGGCTGCACGCCTCGACCTGGACGACATCCGGCAAGCGCGCGGCGCCGCCGGCGGAGGTGGCGCGCGCGGCGCGCTACTACATGACGGCGCAGGTCGAGAGCGGGCATCTTTGCCCGATCACCATGACGCGGGCCGCGCTGGCACCGCTCGCGGCCGAACCGGCGCTCATGGCGCAAGTAGCGCCGAAAGTGGTCACCGCGAGCTACGACCCGGCGTTCCGGCCATGGTGGGAAAAATCGGGCATGACGCTCGGCATGGGCATGACTGAGAAGCAGGGCGGCACCGACGTGCGCGCCAACTCCAGCGTCGCCACGCCCACGGGAGATTCGTATACCATCACCGGCCACAAATGGTTTCTGTCCGCGCCGATGTGCGACGCCTTTTTGGTCTTGGCGCAGGCGCCCGGCGGGCTCACCTGTTTTCTCATGCCGCGCTTCCGGCCCGATGGCTCGGTCAACGCGCTGCGCCTGCAGCGGCTCAAGGACAAGCTCGGCAACCGTTCCAATGCCTCGAGCGAGATCGAATTCGCCGAAGCGTTCGCCTGGCGGGTCGGCGACGAGGGCGCCGGCGTACGCACCATCATCCAGATGGTGCAGTTGACGCGGCTCGATTGTGCGCTCGCTTCGGCCGGCTTCATGCGCATGGCGGTGGCGCAAGCCGCGCACCATTGCCGCTATCGCTCGGTCTTCCAAAAGCATCTGTACGACCAGCCGATGATGCGCGCGGTGCTGGCCGACCTGGCGCTCGAGGTGGAAGGCGCGGTGGCGCTGGTCATGCGGCTCGCGCGCGCCTTCGATCTCGCCGCCACGGATCCGCGCGAGGCGGCCTATGCGCGGCTGGTCACGCCGGCGGCAAAGTATTGGGTCTGCAAGACCGCGCCGAGCTTCATCTACGAGGCCATGGAATGCCTCGGCGGCAACGGTTACGTCGAGGAAAGCGTGCTGCCGCGGCTTTATCGCGAGGCGCCCGTTAATGCGATCTGGGAAGGCTCCGGCAACGTGATGTGCCTCGACGTGCTGCGCGCGCTCAAGCGCGACAAGGAAGCCGCCGATCTCTTTGCGCAAATGGCTGGCGAAGCGTCGGATTTGACCGGCAGCAGCGCGGCGCTGCTCCCGCCGATGAACGAGTTCGCCAGCGAAGCGACCGCCCGCGTCACGGTCGGCAAGCTCGCCGTGCTGGCAGCCGCAGCGGCGCTGGCGGCGAGCGCGCCGCCGGCTTTGGCCGAGACCTTCGTGCAAACGCGGCTTGTCGAGCCGCACGGCGCGCTTTACGGCGCCGACGCCATCGGCGCGACAACCGCCGAGCTTCTTTTGCAGCGGGCGATGCCGGAGCTCTAACCGTCATCCTGAGGCGGCCGCCAACGGGTCCGGCCCGATGACAGGCTCCGCGGCCCTCGAAGGATGAACGGCCGATGCATCCGGGCCGTCGCCCTTCGAGGCTCGCTTTGCTCGCACCTCAGGGTGACGGGATATGATTGGCCAGCCGATCGAGCGCGCCCTGCAGGATATAGGCGGCGGCATGCTGGTCGATCACGGCTTTGCGCTTGGCGCGGCTGGCGTCGGCGGCGATCAGCGCGCGTTCGACCGCCGCCGTCGATAGCCGCTCGTCCCACAGCGCGATCGGCAGCTCAGTGAGCTTCGCGAGATTGCGCGCGAAGGCGCGGGTCGATTGCGCCCGCGGGCCTTCGCTGCCGTCCATGTTGACCGGCAGCCCCAGCACGAAGCCCACGGCGCGCCGCTCGCCGGCCAGCGCGAACAGCCGCTCGGCGTCCAGGTTGAAACGTTTGCGGACAATGGTCTCGACCGGGGCGGCGAGGCGCCGATCCGGGTCGCTGACCGCGACCCCGATGGTTTTGCTGCCGAGATCAAGACCGATCAGCGCGCCGCGTGCCGGCAGGAGCAAAGCGGCGTCCGTAAGCGCAAGAACGGGCATGGCGTTTGGTTAGCATGTACGGCCGAAGGCGCATAAAAAGCAGCGCCCCGCGGCATTGCGGGACGCTGCCTGGCGGATTGAGATTCGACGGTCAGGAGCTATGCGCGTGCTGCCAAGCGAGCCGCTGGATCTCCGAGCGGTTGACGCCGATATCGGCCAGTTCGCGGTCGCTGAGATGCGAAAGCTCCTGCATGGCGTCGGTATAACGCTTCCACGCCTGGAAGAGGCGGATAATGGATGCAAGCATAGGTCAAGTCCTTTCCCCGGCAGCCCCTCCGGCAGCGCCGGAATTATTCCGGAACGGAAAATAAGACGCTGGGTGCGCCGCACAATCGATCTTGCTGCAGCGCAGCTAGGACCTGGGTGCATGTCGGCAGCATTGAATCATTAAGGATTTCGCGGTCTTCCCTTACCGCCTATGCTCTTGCAAGGATCGAGGATTGCGCTCTTTGCATGGCTTTGGCCTGCCCGTTTTCGGTCACTGGAGCATCGTCGGTCACTGGAGCATCGTTTGTCCGCCACACTTGGGGTCTCATATCCGCGTGGTGTTGCGTCAATCGGGGATCGTGCGATGGGGACCACTCAGGATCATCGAAAGTGCGCGGAAGAATGTGTCGCCATGGCCCAAGCTGCTGGCGACCAAAAGGACAAAGCGCTTTGGCTGACATTGGCGCAGTCGTGGGTGCGGCTGGCCGAGCACGTTGCGCGCGCTAGGGGTTCGGAACTCGACGCCGCTGACGGCGAAGACGTTCTCGCCGTTCACTCTTCCGATTGAACCTGGCGCCGGGCGGCGCGAGCCTCGAGCCCTCGATGCGCTCGCTCACTGCGGGTGATTGTCGAGCACTTCGCGGCACGCGGCGCTGATTTTCGACCGGTTGGTGAGCAGGCAACCCTGGATCTCAAAGACGTCCGGTTGGGCGTTATCCTTTATAAATTCTCCGCAATACTTCACCACATCGGGAGCGCATGCCTTGCGTTCTTTCTCGGTCCCCAGCCCAAGCGGATTGGCCGCCGGCGGCGGCTGTGGCGGCGATTGCGCCTGCGCCGCCGCTGCCGCAGTAAGCAAAAGAGCGATCGTGCAGAAGAACGTCCGAAGCATCAGTCCCCCTTTGGGTATTCCCGCCACGCGACGGGCGGCTGTCTCGCATTAACTCTTCCCGCGGGTCACTGTGCCCCGCAAGGTAACCCACGACGCACGATGTGCGTGATGCCGTCAAGGTAGGCCGCGTGTCCGCGCGCGCGGAGAATCATCGCGATCCAGGCCGCAGCCGGGGGCAAAGGAGAAAGGCCTGGATGCCTTGGCCCTGCGCGCCGGCCCTGCGCGCCGGCATCCGAAAACAGCGACGGCACTTAAACGTTCCGGCTTACCCTTGCGCGCCGTCGTCGCGGAGAGATAAATCTTCCCGCAGGGCGGTTAGCTCAGCTGGTAGAGCGTCTGCTTTACACGCAGAATGTCGGCGGTTCGAATCCGTCACCGCCCACCAATGAGTCCACGGCGTCCCCGGTAAGCTCGTAAGCAGTTCCGCAGCGGAATGCCCCCGGCGGGCAATGCCGGGGCTGGACATCCGTGCCGACAACGCCGGAAGCGATTGAGGGTCGTGAAGCCATTTTTTGGGTGACAGGACCACTTGATTGGGTGACAGGACCACTTGATTAAGATCAAGTTTGAACGGCAGGATCATTTGATTAACATCAAGGCGATTTGAGCGAAGGGGCTTATTGTTATGTCTGGTTCAGATGGAATCCCGGATTGGGGGATTGCATGTGAGCCGGGCGGCTTTGACCGAGCCCTTGAGTCCTTTGGTGGCTCCGGTCCTGGCCGCCTTCGTTATGTGGGCCTCAAGTCCGAGCCCGGCGGCGGTGGCCGAGCAATCCGTCGGGAGTTCCCGATCAGCAGGAGAGAGTCGGATGAGCATCTCAGAAGATTTCTTGAAGAGGGAAGACCTTCGTTCGCATCTCTTTCGAGAAACCTGGCGGAATTTGATCCCTGAAGTTTTTCGGGATGTTCCAACCTATTACGACAAAGGCAACGCGGTCGCATCGCTCGGGAATTGCGCGCGGTGGAGCAACAAGTTTGCCGCGGCCATCCATAAACATCTGCCGCGCGGAGCCTGCGTCCTCGACGTTTGTTCGGGCACCCATGACATTCCGCTGCGGCTTTTGGCGCTCGATCCGACGCTGCAGATCCACGCCGTGGACAGAAGCGCGCATATGTTAGCCGAGGGACAGCGCCGCGCCGGCGAACGCAATCTGACGATCGATGCGCGCGTCTGTGACGCCCACGTACTGCCGTTTCCCGACAACTCGTTCGATGCCGTGACGCTGCAATTCGCTTCGCGCCATCTCGAGATCATCAAGGCGTTTAAGGAGATCTATCGGGTTCTCAAGCCCGGCGGCGTCTTCTGTCACAACGACATGCTGCGCCCGGCATCAAGGATCGTCGAAATCCCATACCTGGTGTACTTGCGCTTCTCGGTATGGTTCACGGCAATGATTTTCGGCAGCTCTGCACAGAGCAAGAAGTGTGTTGGTTATTTCGCCAACGCCATACGACACTTCTATACACCACGCGAGTTGGAACTGCTGCTTGACGAGGTTGGTTTCGCCGGCATCGAGAGTTGCGATTTTCTCACGGGCGCTCTGACCTACCACATCTCGCGTAAACCGAGATCTTGACACGCTAACGGGCTGGACTTTGAGCAGGCGTTTTATGCGGAGCGGGCGTTTTATGCGGCCGCACGTTGCTTACTCTGAACAGCGATGAGAGTCGCCAGCTTTGCTGGCGGCTCGGCCGGTGCGGCAAGCGGCCATGCGACGGGCCGCTTCTTACACTCACATAGAAAAGCGAGCGCGCCGAAACCCATGGGGCGAACGCGGGCGTGGTCCGTTGTCTACGGCGCGGCAAGCCATTCCGGAACAAAGGACCGAAGACAGATGACGGAGGACGGACTTGTTGTCTGTCCTCCAATCTCCGTCATCCGCTGTTCGCCGCCGTGCCTCAAATGGCTTCCTTCAGCTCCTTTGAAGCGCGGAACGCTACCTTCTTGCTGGCCTTGATTTGAATGGCTTCGCCGGTGGCCGGATTGCGGCCCATGCGCGCGGCGCGCTTTCTGACTTGCAGAATGCCGAGGCCGCCGATTCGGATGCGTTCACCCTTTTTGAGGTGCTTGACGATATTGCCGACCAAGCCGGCGAGTATGGCTTCCGCCTGCTTTTTCGAAAGTTCGTTGTCTTCGGCAACGCTTGCCGCGAGATGCTTCAATGTAACGGTTGTGGCTGGTTTGGTCGCCATGAGACCCTCCTCGATGAAGCGGTGGCGGGCCAAAAGTGCCCGTCACAGCGATGCGTTAGACGATTCGGCGGCGACTGACCACGCTTGTTTTGCCGATTCCACCGATGTTTTCGCGTTGCCTCGATATCCGGGCGCGGTCCATGGCGCGTACAAGGCAAGCCAAAAAGGCCCATTTTGGGCCGGAATCCTTGACTTGCGAGCGGGCCGGCCTTAACTCCGCAGCGCGTCCGCGGGGGCGTAGCTCAGTTGGTTAGAGCGTCGGCCTGTCACGCCGAAGGTCGCGGGTTCGAGTCCCGTCGCTCCCGCCAAGTATTTCAAGGGCTTAGCTTTTCCCCCGACCGCGCTGTGACACTTTCCCGGCCGACGTTGTGACACTTTTGGGCGGGTTTTGTTCGTCCCGGAGTTGCTTGCGGCCGACCTTGCGCGCCTCATCGAAGCGTCGCACTGAGACGATGTTCACAGGATTGTAGACCTTGCGCAGCCGGTTTGATGCCGCGATCGTGTTCGCCATCTTGCTTGAAGCATCCGCCGGCGATGCGCCGCCGGCGTCGCCCTCGACGTGCCCGGAGCGCCGCAGATCGGCGAGCTGGCGGCGTTCGTCGGGTCCAAATGCCAAGACCCGGATCTCCGCGAAGTGCTTCTCGAGCAGGTCCTTGGAATAGGGCTGCGGTCGCCAGCGACGGCCGCCCTTCGGCCCCGGTTCGCTCCCGGGTGTGCGGAATAGTGGCGTGTTGTCGAGCAGCTCGCACCCGAGCGTCGCGATGTAGGTTTCGAGGACGGCCTGCGAATAGCGCGTCAAGGTGCCGGCCGCCGCTCGTCCGGTCTTCGCACGATCGAGGAAGAAGATCGCGCCGGTTTTGTCGTAGGCGCGCTGCCCGGCGGTCAGCTTCCGCACATCGATCGGCGACAGCATCGTGTCCCAAGCTACGGCGATCGCGGCAGCGAGCCCGCGCCTGTTCTCCCGCCAGGCGCGCTGCACCAGACGCATTACCTCGCCGTGTTGCCATACGTCTTGGCGGGGAGGGGGCGCGCTGTTGGCGAACACAAGCGACGGATCCGCGTTCCTATCGCAGAGGTTCATCGCCGCCATTTTTTTCCACAAGGCGCGATGCACCTTGATGACCCGATGCCGCTCGGTCACCGAGACTTTGGCCTCAACCTCGGGGACGAGTCCAGTCGCCTTTCCAGTCTTCGGATCGATGGCGAGGAAATGCTCGGGTTGGATGGTACGCGGATCACAATCCGCGAAGATCGAGAGCCAGCGCCAGGCGCGCGGCCAGTCGTCGCGCTTTGTTTGTTCGTTGCTTTGCACGTCGCCCTTCGCTATGCGCTCGGCTTGGCGCAGCGTCATCGCGCGTTGATAACCGTCGCCATAGCTGCCGATCGGATATGTGGGCTCGGCGCTGGCCTGTTCGGCCTGGCCGCGGCGAACACGGTCCCATTCGTCATTGAGCGCAATAGCTCGCGCCCTGTCGGCGGCGGTCGCCTCGCGCCCGAACGTAACGAGTTTGAATCCTTTGTTGCGCATTGCCGCTGTCGGCCGCCAACGCCAGCGGCCATTGAGAAATAGGAAGTAGCGGATCGTATCACCCATCACTCACTCCCCGAGAAAATCGTCCAGCCAGCACCTCGCGAGCATCCCGCGGCCCTTCAGATGTTGTCGATGGTTTATCCCGATCGTCGATCCATTTGTCGATCTTGACGAGATCATACATTCCGGTGGTGAGATCGGGCCGCGGGAAACCGCGTCGAAAGAGCTCTTCCTTCTTCGCTTCGAATTCGCATAGCGTCAGATGCAGCCGACGAGCGGCTTTGACCGGCGGCACGTCGCGCGGCGGAATAGCGTATCGGATGCTCTCGCCCTTCATTACTTCTTGCCATCCCTGCCAATTCGCTTGTTAGGTGTCCCGTCCGGGACAGCTGCTTGCCGAGCACGACGGATTTTCGCCGGGAGTCCAGTCGGAGGCGCTGCCGCCGGCGTTTCCGCACCCGACCTAGTAGAAAATGCGACCAGGTTGTCCACTTCGGTTGCGAGCGCCGCATCGAGGCGCTGTAGTTTTGCCGACAAGTCGAACACGCTGGCGCTGTTTTGATTGTCACCCAACCAATAATAAAATCCTTCCAAGTTTCGGCGCCAGAACCATCCAATGTCAGGTAGATTTGCGGTGGAGACAAAATCATCAATCTTGACTGACAGGCAGATGTGCTCGCTTGGATTGGCGGCCTGTTTGCGCGCCGCTTCAAAAAGATCGCTGATTGAGTGCTGCCCACGATCGACTGCGGCGTCGGTGTCCCGGTGCCTTGGACCCCAGTGCTTTTTAATAAGCGCGACGGTCACCACCGGCTCGATCGAAAATCGCGAGAGCTGCACCACGAAGAGAAGGCGATCGATTTGGTCTCGATCGTAGTCGAGCTTCGTCCCCTTGCCGGGACGAAGCTCGCCCATTGCTCCGATTCGGCGCAGATGTTCGAGGCGGGCGAAAAAGCGCGGTTGCTTGGCCTCGACAATGCCGAAGGCCGCGACCAGGGCGGCTTTAACGGCCGCAAAGTGATATCCGCTCATTCTGCCCGTTTCCCCGTCTCGTTGGCTTCGCTTGCGCCCATATAAACCTTTGCGATGCAGAACGCAAACATAAAGGTTGATGTTCGCACCGGCGAGTTCTATAAGGTTTTTGCAGACGCCGTGATTTCCGCGAAGTGCGATTCATAATGCCCGATGAACCGAATCCTCCAGGTCCGGACAAGGCATCGCGCCATGGCTGGCAGCGCATCGTCGCAGCTGTTGACGCCGCCGGTCCGATCCTGCCGCCGCGGGGCTGCGGCCGGCGCGATTTCGTTCTTTCGCCTGGCCTCGCCGAAAAGTACCGCCAATACGCCAACGCGATCGGCGCGGCGGCGCCTTCCGAAAAGCTTGACGCCTTCGCGACCGCCGCTCGCTACATCGCTGGCCTCATCGATCCTAGCGACTTTCCAGAGGTCGAGGCCGTCGATCGTCTTTGGGCAACGGCGGAAGCCGCGGGTCTGGTTATTGCTCATGCGGAAGACGCCATTCAGGCGCGCCTGGCGTTAGCGCTGGCAAGCCCGATCGTCGTGGATGAGGATCATCCACAGCTTTCTGCTGGTGCCCCTGAGCAAGCTCCGCAGCCGGCGCGAGGGGCCAAGCGCCGGCCCGTGAAGCGGTCAGGTGGTAAATCTTTGCCACCTGCAGAAGCCGCGATGCCTACCGGCAGCGGTCGCCCTCCCAGTGAGCCGCCAGGCGACGGCGAAGATGATAACGGCAAATTTCTCGATCGCTGCATTTGTGGAGACACCGGCAAGCCGTTGCCGATCCTGGCGAATGCTCTGATCGGCCTTCGTGCCGTGTTCCCCGGCACGCTTGGTTATGACGAGATGGAATGCACCACAATCCTAAAACGGCCGCTCAAAAAAGGAGATCTGGAATTCAAGCCGCGACCGCTAACCGATGTGGACGTTGGAATTATGCAGGATCGATTGCAGCACCTCGGCCTGAAACGTATCAGCGCCGAGGTGATGCACCAGGCTGTCGATGTCCGTGCAAATGAACGTCCGTTTCATCCAGTTCGCTCGTATCTCGATCGCATTCGATGGGATGGCGAGCGCCGCCTTTATTGTTGGCTACAGCGCTTCCTTGGAGCGGAAGATTCCGAATACGTCAGGTCCGTGGGTACGATGTTTTTAGTCGGCATGGTGGCCCGAATCTACCAACCCGGATGTAAGGCCGATCATATGCTCGTCCTTGAGGGGCCGCAGGGGATCTTGAAAAGTACAGCCTGCAGGATCCTCGGCGGCCAGCAGTGGTTTTCGGACAACCTACCCAACGTGATGATTGGCAAAGATGTGAGCATGCACCTGCGCGGCAAGTGGCTCATCGAGGTGTCGGAAATGCACGCGATGGATCGCGCCGAGACCGCCGTCCTAAAGGCGTTCATCAGTCGCACGACCGAGCGCTACCGCCCGAGCTACGGGCGCAAGGAAGTCATCGAGCCCCGCCAGTGTGTTTTCGTCGGCACTACAAATCGCGACATCTATTTGCGCGACGAAACCGGCGGTCGGCGCTTTTGGCCCGTCAAAGCTGGCTCAATCGATCTTGCCAGCTTATCGAAGAACAGGGATCAGCTGTTTGGTGAGGCGGTTGCTCAATATCATGAAGGGGCCGAATGGTGGCCCGACAAAAATTTTGAGCAACAATATATCATGCCGCAGCAAGCGGCTCGATATGAGGGCGATGCGTGGGAGGAAACGATCTCCAAGCATCTCGATGATCTGGGTAAGGCGGCGGCGGCTCTCGGCCGAGTTCCCAGGCTAACCGTCGGGTCGGTGGCGAGGGATGCCCTGCATATCGAGACGGCGCGCATTGGCACTGCCGAGCAGCGTCGTATTGCGGCGGTGCTCGATCAACTCGGGTGGAAGAGGGAACCCAAAGATTCGAAGGGCAATCGATGGTGGACGCCGCGATGATCGATGAAAACATTGTTGAATGTGCGCCGTTATGCGCCGTGGTGGGCTTCGGAATGGTACGGCGCACGGCGCACCACGGCGCACTTGCTTAACGTGGGGCTGGTGGATTTTCAGGGACTAGGAAAGGAAAATGCGCCGTTGTCCGCCGTGCGCCGTTGGTCGAGAAGGTCAAACGCGCGGCAAGTTGCGCTAAGCTCGTCCCGGGAGGTGCCGCTGCAATCGTTTGGGTCCTTGGTAGGCCCCATCCCCAGGCGGGCCACGCGCGAGCGCACCCTAACGCCAGTTGCAGTGCGATTTCGGTGCCTAAAGTAAAGGGCAGGCTACATGTTAAGGGGGTTCAATATCTAAACAACAAATGTCCGACGATCAGAAAAATGAAGAGGTCGTCACGAAGGCGCGCTTCGCCCAGCTCACGCGCGTCTCGGCGCCGCGCGTCTCGCAATGGATAGCGGAGGAGAAAATCTCCGGCGACGCCCTGGTCGGTGAAGGCCGCGGCGCTCGCATTCGGGTGGCTGTCGCCATTTCGCAGCTTCAGTGCACGTTAGACCCGGTGCAGCGCGCGCTAAACGGCGCCAACACCAACCTTGACATCTCGCCGCCAGCGCGCGGGGCATCGCAGATCATCCAGGTTTTTTTGAGTGCGGCTGGCGAGCTCGCCCTTTCCGTTGCGGTGAGGTTCAACCTGCCGCCGCATGACGTCGAACGGCACCTTCGCGGGGAGCTTCGTAAGATTGGCGCGCGAGCAGCGCGACAGGAGGGCGCCGAAACGTAAACATAAAGCTTTACGTTTCACTCAGAAGAGTTTATAACCTCCTCGAACGCTGATTCGTTGAGGCAAAAAGCGATGACACCCGCTTCGAATTTCTCCCGCGTCGGCCGCGATCGACAGACCAGCAATGACCGTTTCGACGGGTTACGATCTCGAGCACGCGACTTGCGGGATCGAGCGGACAGTGTGCTCGCGCTCGAGGGCCGGGTCAGGAGCTCGCAAACCAATCTCGACAACCGCGAACTTGATCTCAACGGGCGCGAGCAGGCGCTGCGCCGGCGTGAGGCTCAGCTCGAACAGCGCGAGCGCGATCTGGCGCGGCGCGGTGCAGCGCAAGCCGAGCGTGAGACGGTCGCGCTTGAAGAGCACGTCAGCCAGCACCTTCGCCAGGCCCGACCATTCTTCGAGCCCGATGTCCCGAGCGGAAGCACCGCTCTTGCGGATTTCATCACCCGCGCCGGCAAAATCCGTCGCGGCGAGATCGATGCGGAAGTGACGCCAACGGACAAGACTGCCCTCGTAATTATTCGCGCCGGCCAGGTGCGCCGCGGGGAAATTGCTGCGGAGGTGCCGCCCCCGCGCAACGAAGCTGAGCGCACCGCGGCAAAAATCCTCGAAGCGGGAAGATTGAGAAGGGGCGAAATTTGATGGCCGAGCTTGAAGACCTACAAGCCGAAAATATCCGGCTTCGCTCGATGCTCTCTCTCGCTGGTGTCGCGATGCCACCGCCAGCGGACTTGCCGAGCTCCGAGGATCTTGATGAGTTGTTTGCCTTAGTCAAAGGCAGTTATCCCAAGCTGGAAGGCGATCGCTTTCAGTTCGGGCGCGCAATGATCTACCTATGCTATGCACGCCGCGCCACCGAGCCCAACGAGAAATACGCCGCGACTTATTGGCTCGACGCTTGCCGCGAGTGGCTAGGGAAGCAGGCCTATCCGCGTGACGTGTCGCTGCGGTCATTCACCGCTGCGGTCATCGCGTCTGCCATTCCAGTCGCACCGCTCACGCGATTTCCTTATGACTTGGCGTTCGGCCTCACAGTTGGCGATGCACGGCAACCATCGGCCGCCTGGCGCGACGTGCTAAGGGCTGGCGCCGTGCCGAAACCGATGGCACTGAAACGGCCCGCAATTCCCCCGCGAACCCAACAGCTAAACTTGATGCATCGGGCCGATGATAGGCCCGGCGTGGTGATGCGATGATTAAGTTTTCCTCGGCGGGGGGGTGCTCCTACCCCACGCACCAAAGCCGCCGCGGAAAAATCTGCGCCCGAGGTCATAGCCGTGCGCGGACGAAGGGCGCAGCGGTCATAACCCCGCTGCGCCCTTTTGTTTTTTAACACGACGAGAGGAAAAATAAAGATGGACGAGAATGAGCGCCGGGCGAGGGCAAATTTGCAAATGTCGAAACGCGTGGATCCCGATCTTGTCCTCAGCGGCAAACCAGCGCCACCCTCGCCGGCGCCTGACGAGAATACTGCGAACGAAGCGACCGCGATTGGAATCGTCGCACGAGGTCGGACCCTACACCTGCCGATCCCCGGCGAGCGGCGTTCTGTTGGATGGGATCCCAATGAGAAAAAGACCGTGTACGCAGCCGTGACTCGTGGGCACGGCCCAGGCGAGCGTGTCGAGCTGCCAGTCAGTGAAATAAAAAGGCTGCAGGGCTTGGGATTTTTGGTGGATCCCGACCGTATCGTAGCGGCCTCCGCAGCCGTGACAGCCGGCGCCGGCGGGACTCCACATCAACCGGAATTTGCAACGCTGCCGCGTCGATAGAAACTCGCGCTCAAAACTCCTTGAGGATCACGCAAGCCGATCCAACAGCGACAAGAAAACCTCCTCCATCGAGCGCGAGCGGGTCTAGCCGGGGGTCAAGGTTTTCAAGGCTTGTTCGACCAATGGACGGCAGGGCTTTTTTGCTCTTGTCCCTGCCGTTCTATTGCCCAAGGGCATGGAGATGAAAGAACAGTTGAGCGAGCCTATAACGCCGATCGAGGAGATCGTCATTCCCGCGCTGCCCGGGTGGACCCTCGTCTCTCCGCAGTTTGACGAAGACGAGAAAAATGCGGAATGCCGGTCTTTGTGGAGAGCGCCGATTATTGCTTGGTTGATCCAGCTTTTCCGACGAAGCGCCGATCAGACGACGTTTTGCGATGTGACCCCGGTGACCCCCAACGGCAATCTCTCTGATACGCAAGATTTCGCTCTGCAGTACCGGGACCGCGGGCCTTTTTTCACGATCAGCGAAGAGTTTGCGGACGAGGCCGCGCTGCTGGCCCACTTCGATCACCATCGCGCGATGAGGCGGATATTCTCAACTAACAAAATCGCGCGTCCAGCCGAGAAATCTAAAGCGACGGGATAATCAGGGATGGCAGATCAAGAGACCCTTCGCCTCGCCGCCGAGGTCGTCGATAAATATTCGGGCCCGCTGCGCGAGATGCAGAAGGCGCTGCGGCGAGTTGCTGACGAGGTCAAGGGCACGCACGCGCAAGGGACTGCGTATGCCAAGAAGCACCAAGAAGCTGTCGGCGTACTCGGTAAAGAGACCGAGAAATTCGAACAACGGCTGAGAAGGGGCGTTACGCCGGCGCTGGCCGCGCTCGGAGTCACGACGCTTACTGTCGCCGGCGCGATTGCCGCGCTAAAGGAGGCGACCACTGGCTTTGCCGACACGACGCGGCAATTGACATTCCTGTCGCGCGAGACCGGGCTGACCATCAATCAATTGCGTCAGTTCGATGCGGCGGCGCGGCGGCTCGATACGACGCCGGAAGCGATGCGCAAGGGCGTGGCCGAATTCGCCCAGCACATGCAGAATCTGCGGCGGATGGCACCGGAGGAGTTAAATATTTGGCGTCGCGAATGGGACGCCAACGCGAACAATTTTCTGCGCAGTCTGTCGCGGAACAACCAGGAGGCCTTGGAACAGGTCATCGGTTTTCTCGATCGCATTCCGACACAACAAGACAAGCGCAAATGGCTGCGCATGTTTGGCCTACCGGAGAATTTTGCCAATCTGTCTGGCACCGAACTGCGCAAGGTAATGGAGGAGATTCGGGCAAATATCGGCGCGATCGGCCCGGAGGCGCAGCGAAGCGGTCTGGCGTTCCAGGAAGCGATGGATCGGATCGCCGAGTCGGTCGACAGATTGAAGTTGACGGTCGGCGTCGAACTTGTCGGTGCCTTCACCGAGGCGACAGACAAGCTCAAGGAATTTGTCGATGAGAACCGCGATGGTCTCATCGCGGTACTTAAGGAGGTGTCTTCGCAAATCAAGCTGGCGCTGAAAGACGCCCACGAGCTGCTCGAGGAATACAATAAACTGAAAAGCGGCGACTTTAGTTCAATTACGCCGACGTTCAGCCGGCCAGCGCGGCCCGCCGGTAAATGGGGTGCCGCTGTCGGCCTCATCGAAAATCTTATTTTCGGCAAACAACACAGTCCACTTGAAATGGGGCACATCTCCGGCTTTGCTTCTGGCGGCGTTGTGCCGCGGGACATGGTCGCGGCGGTCCATAAAAGCGAGATCATTGTCCCCGCCGGCGGCGGTTTCGGCGCTGGGGAGGCGCTTAAAAAGCCAGTCAAGGAAGGCACTGCGGAAGGCACCCGAAAGGGCGTCGCTGAAGGCTTGCGCGATTGGTTTGAGTTGAACGAAGGCGGCGCTGGCGGTGGAGGCGGTGGCAGTTTCGGTGGTCGTGGTGGCGCCGGCGGGTTTCGGGGCGGAGCTGGCGGCCCTCCCGGTGGTGCTGGTGAGGGCGCCCCGAGCGGCCACGGCGCTGGCTTCGGTGCGGGCGGAGCGATCGACATACCGCAGGAGCCGGTCGGCGCTGCTGCCGGTGGTCCTGGTGGGCAACGTGCAGGCATTGATCGGAGCAAATGGCTCAAGGAGCTAAACGCCAATCCTCGGCTCAAAGAAGAACTCTACCGTCACGTCATCGGCGAGAACACCAATCCGCTCGCCAACCAAGCGGCCATGGAAGAGGCGGCAAACCGCGCGGACGTGCGCACCGCCCTTCACGGCGGCGGCGGGTTTGGTTCGCACGGCAATCTCGCCTACTTCCAAGGATACAGGAATTTTTCGGCGAAAGAACGCCGAATGATGGATGAAAACTTCAAGAAGGTTTTTGAGGAAGGCTCCGACATTGCGCGCGGCGCGATCGACAATTCATCTCAGTGGCTCTCTAGGAAACACGAGCAGATCGATCATCGGTTTCGCACTCTGGCAAATTTCGGCGGCGACCGGATTACTGGCCATCCTGGCGTCGAGACTTTCGAGGCACCTGAACGCGGCGAATCCGGCGCTGGCGAGCGGGGAGCGTGGCCAGGATTTCGCCGACACCAGCTCGAGCAAATAACGGCGGCGCAGGCAGCTAACCACAAAAGGTTGCGCGATCACTTTGGTCATCGCGGCCATGGCGGCGATCTTCTGAAACTCGGCAAGCAATCGGGGCTGGTCGGCTCGGGTGGTGGCTTAGTCCGGGGGGATGCGTCGGTGCACATCAAGCTCGACGGCTTTCCCAGGGGCACCAGGACGGCTACCACGTTCAGCGGTTTGTTTTCCGAGCTCACCCTAAACCGCGGCCGTGCCATGGTGCCGGCCGATCAGAATGGCTGAGAGGCGCGTTGATCGAGACGCTTCAAGGAGCGCTTGTGCGCTGGCAAAATTGGACGCGTGAGCGGACCGCTTACGTGCGATTTTTCTATGCCGATGAGATCCCCGATGCGCTCTCCGATTATCCCCACACGATTGAGGCTCTTGCGGAAGCGAAAGTTGCTCCTGAAACCCGCGTGTGTGTGCTTTATGACGATGATGCTAGTCCCCTGCGACTTTACAGCGAGCTGGCGGTGGCCCTCGCGGAGGCGGAGGAAACTGGTCTCGTCGTTGTGAACGTCGATTGGGGGGATTCCCGACGCCGCGAGGATCGGTTATGATTCGCGCCCCGACGCCGTGCTTGATACACGGCGCCGGGACTTGCCACCCGACGCCATAGGAGGGCATCGGATGACCGCTCAAACGGATAGCACCCGAATCGCTGAATTTCGATTCCGCCCTCCTGGCGTCTCAACAACTATTGGAGAGGGTTATCACCATGACTGCAGCATCCAAGCGAGCGGCCCGCTCGAATGTCCGCGAGCTCGTTCCACAATCGTCCAATGCTCTTTTTAAGACCGTCAGCAGCATGGAGGATGATATCAGGGCTATCGGCGATTTCGGCCATGCAATTGAGCTTATGTGCGCATCGATGGAGGATGAGGATGATCTGGCCGCGTGCGCGCTGCAGCGGCTCGCATGGGAAATTAAACGCCGCGCCGAAGCCCTGGAAGGCATTCGTGGGGAGCTCTTCCATGCGCTGCATCCGAATAGGGCGCATTTTGAGCGCGTCGGATGGCCGGATGGCGAGCAGTCGACGGATGGAGGGAGGGCAGCATGAGCGCCAATGCTGTGAAAATCGAATATCTTGATCACTTGCCGAATGGCTGGTTTGCGCTCGACGTTTGTCGCGAAAGTGCGCGCAAATGGGATTGGGTCGCGCTGATGATCGACGTTGATCCTGACGATCTAAAAACCTGCACCTGCGATTTCCCTGCTTTGTTCTATGTGCATCCCAATGACTATCGCCCGGGCGACCGTACCGCGCGCCAATGTTGGTTTCGCGTGCCTGGAAAGCACCGGAACAAGGATGCCGCATGGGACGCTCTTGAAGGCTTGATGGCCACGCGGCGCTGCGGGACGGCATCGCTCGCCCATGTCATGCCGACCACGACCGTCGACGAAAACGGAGAGTAGGCGACGCTGAACTGAGGGGGAATTTGCCCGCTCTCCAAAACGGAGGGTCGCGCCCCCCATTGGCGCGCTCGGCCGCGCTGGCGCAGCGCCACTGTGCGTTATTTCGGATAGGCGGCTAGGGTAGGCGCGGGGCAGGTGCCCGCGCCGCAGCGTGGCGCCCAAGCCCGTAACGCAGAAGGTAGGTGCGATGGTGGACGAAGATTCGCTCATTGCCACACTGAGAAGTCTCTACAATGAGCGCCCGGACGACATCACCGAGGATGAGATCGAGCTTCGAATCAAGAAAAATGACGTGGTGTGTGGTCTGTGGCCAGCGCCAGACAAGCCTGGTGGTTTCGGATATCTGGCGCTGACAGGCGAGGGGTATCTCGAAAAGTACATGGCGAGCCGTCAGCCTGGTAAAATGCGGATAGCAGTGGTGCCCTGCCGGTCCTACGATGAAGCAATGAAACTCCAACGTATGTATGGTAACTCCCAACAATAGGCCCGGCGCTCTTTTGTGACACTTTCGGCCTTTTTGGGGCAGGTTATTGCCAATGGCCAGTGTCACCGGCCCTTGAAAATACATGGATTTTCGTGGGGGCGGGTCGGCCTGTCACGCCGAAGGTCGCGGGTTCGAGTCCCGTCGCTCCCGCCACGCTTTCCGCCATTCGGCGCATCCTCACAATACTCCGGGCACGCCAGCGTCGCGCGCATGGCTTAACCCACAAGCCCGCCTTGCGCCTTTTTGTGCACTGCGCTAAGGGTCACCCGCGTTCGCCTTTTCCAGCGCGACTCCGCGAAGATTTGGGGCAAATCGGCGCGGTCCCGCCCTCCGTGTTGGATCGTGACGCGAGGAAGACGATGGCTGTCCGCTGAGGGCGGTCTAGAGGGTTCCCGGTGACCCAGTCACTCAATCAATTGCTGCTCGGCTATCTGCCGCTCATCGTTTTCATCGCGGTGGCGGCGGTGATCGGTCTGGCGCTGCTCGTTTCCGCCTTTCTCGTCGCCTACAAGCAACCCGATCCGGAAAAGGTTTCGGCCTACGAGTGCGGCTTCAACGCCTTCGACGATGCGCGCATGAAATTCGACGTGCGCTTTTACCTGGTCGCCATTCTCTTCATCATTTTCGATCTCGAAGTCAGCTTTCTGTTTCCTTGGGCGGTGGCCTTCGGCAAGCTAGGCCTGTTCGGCTACTGCTCGATGATGCTGTTCCTTGCCGTGCTGACGATCGGGTTTATCTATGAATGGAAGAAGGGAGCGCTCGAATGGAACTGAGCGGAACCCCGATCCTTACCCCACGTCCGGAATTAGTCGCCGCACGCAATGGCAAGCCGCTGGGCGCCAGCGATCCGTTCTTTACCGGTCTCAACAGCGAACTTGCCGACAAGGGATTTCTCGTCGCCGCGGCGGACGACCTCATCGCCTGGGCGCGCACCGGTTCGCTGATGTGGATGACGTTCGGGCTCGCCTGTTGCGCCGTCGAAATGATACAGATGTCGATGCCGCGCTACGACGCCGAGCGCTTTGGTCTGGCGCCGCGCGCCTCGCCGCGGCAGTCCGACGTGATGATCGTCGCCGGGACGCTCACCAACAAGATGGCGCCGGCGCTGCGCAAGGTCTACGACCAGATGCCGGAGCCGCGTTACGTCGTCTCGATGGGATCGTGCGCCAACGGCGGCGGCTACTATCATTACTCCTATTCGGTGGTGCGCGGCTGCGACCGGGTGGTGCCGGTCGACATCTACGTGCCGGGCTGTCCGCCGACGGCCGAGGCCCTGCTGTACGGGCTGCTGCTGCTGCAAAAGAAAATCCGCCGCACCGCGACGATCGAACGCTGATCATGGATGATATACTCGACACGCTCGGCAAGACGATCGCTGCTGCGCTTGCCCCGTCGGTGCTCGGCTATGCGGTTGCGCATCATGAACTGACGGTGACGGCCGCGGCCCGCGACATCGTCGCGGTCATGCGCTTCCTGCGCGACGACCCGCGCTGCCAGTTCTGGAACATCATCGACGTGACCGCCGTCGACTGGCCGGGCCGCGAGCGGCGCTTCGATGTTGTCTATCATCTGCTTTCGCCCAAGCACAATGTGCGCCTGCGCGTGAAGGTCGAGACCGACGAGACGACGCCGGTCGATTCGATCATCGAGGTGTTTCCCGGCGCCAACTGGTTTGAACGCGAGACCTACGATCTCTACGGCGTCCTCTTCACCGGCCATCCGGACATGCGGCGGATTCTCACCGATTACGGTTTCGAGGGTCATCCGCTGCGCAAGGACTTTCCGCTTACCGGCTTCGTCGAGGTGCGTTACGACGACGAGCTCAAGCGCGTCGTCTACGCGCCGGTGCGGCTGGCCCAGGAATTCCGCAACTTCGATTTTCTGTCACCCTGGGAGGGGACGGATTACGTGCTGCCGGGCGACGAAAAGGCGGGCAAGAACGGTGGCGGGCAGGGGTCGTGAAACAGGTCGCGGCGCCAGCCGTATAGGTCGCTTTGGGATGCACGATGGCTGAGACGAGACAACGCAACTTCACGATCAATTTCGGCCCGCAGCATCCGTCGGCGCACGGCGTATTGCGGCTCGTCCTCGAGCTTGATGGCGAGGTCGTGGAGCGCGTCGATCCGCATATCGGACTTTTACATCGCGGCACCGAGAAGCTGATCGAGCACAAGACCTATATGCAGGCGATTCCGTATTTCGACCGGCTCGACTATGTCGCGCCGATGAACCAGGAGCATGCGTTCTGCCTCGCGGCGGAAAGGCTGCTTGGCGTCGAAGTTCCCCGGCGCGGGCAGCTCATCCGCGTGCTCTACTGCGAAATTGGCCGCCTGCTGTCGCATCTTCTGAATGTCACCACGCAAGCGCTCGATATCGGCGCGCTGACCCCGCCGCTGTGGGGGTTTGAAGAGCGCGAGAAGCTCATGGGGTTCTATGAGCGGGCCTCGGGCGCGCGCCTGCACGCGGCTTATTTCCGCGTCGGCGGCGTGCATCAGGATTTGCCGCCGAAGCTGATCGACGACATCGAGGCCTTTTGCGATCCGTTCCTCAAAGCCTGCGACGATCTCGAGGTTCTGCTCACCGAGAACCGCATCTTCAAGCAGCGCAATGTCGATATCGGCGTGGTGACGCTGGAAGACGCGTGGGCGCGCGGATTTTCCGGGGTCATGGTGCGCGGCTCCGGCGCGGCGTGGGATTTGCGCAAGGCGCAGCCGTACGAGTGTTATCCCGAGTTCGACTTCGACGTGCCGATCGGCAAGCACGGCGACAATTACGATCGCTATTGCGTGCGCATGGAAGAGATGCGCCAGTCGGTCCGCATCATGCGGCAGTGCATTGCAAAGCTGCGGGCCGCGGACGGCCAGGGTCCGGTCCTCGTCGAGGACAACAAGATCACGCCGCCGCGCCGCGCGCAGATGAAGCGCTCGATGGAATCGCTCATTCACCATTTCAAGCTTTACACCGAGGGCTTTCACGTACCGGCCGGCGAAGTCTACGCCGCGGTCGAGGCGCCCAAGGGCGAGTTCGGCGTTTATCTGGTCGCCGACGGCACCAACAAGCCGTACAAGTGCAAGATTCGCGCCCCCGGTTTTGCCCACCTGCAGGCCATGGATTTCTTGTGTCGCGGACACATGCTCGCCGACGTATCGGCGGTGCTGGGCAGCCTCGACATCGTCTTCGGGGATGTCGACCGATGAGCGTGCGCCGTCTCGCCGAAAAGCAGCCGCCGAGCTTTGCGTTCACCCCGCAGAATCTGGAATGGGCGAAGGCGCAGATCGCCAAATATCCGGCGGGCCGTCAGCAATCCGCGGTGATCCCGCTATTGTGGCGGGCGCAGCAGCAGGCCGGTGGCTGGCTGCCGCAGAAGGCGATCGAAGCCGTCGCCGAGATGCTCGGCATGGCAAAAATTCGCGTGCTCGAAGTGGCGACCTTCTACACGATGTTCAATCTGTCGCCGGTCGGCCGCTACCACGTGCAGTTCTGCGGCACGACGCCATGCATGCTGCGCGGCGCCGATCACCTCAAGAAGGTCCTGCATCGCAAGATCGGCCACGAGAACGACGTGACCGCCGACGGTACGTTCTCCTGGACCGAGGTCGAATGCCTGGGCGCCTGCGTCAACGCGCCGATGGTGCAGATCAATGCCGATTATTACGAGGACCTGACGCCGGAAACGCTGACGCGCATCCTCGACGATCTGGCGGCCGGCAAAACGCCGCAGCCGGGTCCGCAGATCGATCGTCAGCTCTCGGCGCCGGTCGGCGGCGAGACGACGCTGACCGATCCGTCGCTCTACGGCGGCAACGGTAAATCGACGCCGCCTGGTACGCCGTTGAGCGACAGCGACGCCAAGAAGCCTGGCGCAGCCGCCAACGTCCATGAGGCGCCGCTGCCGAAACCGCCGATTGCCGACGCAACCGACCCGAGACGTGGATAGAACAAGTCGCGGATTAGAAAAATGCTCGCCGACAAGGACCGCATCTTTCGCAATCTCTACGGCCGCCACGATTCGGGCCTCGACGGCGCCCGCGCGCGCGGCGCCTGGGACGGCACCAAGGCGATTCTGGAACGAGGCCGCGACGCGCTGGTCAACGAGATGAAGGCGTCGGGCCAGCGCGGGCGGGGCGGCGCGGGATTCCCGACCGGGCTGAAATGGTCGTTCATGCCCAAGCAGTCCGAGGGCCGGCCGCACTACCTCGTCGTCAACGCCGACGAGTCGGAGCCCGGCACCTGCAAGGACCGCGAGGTCATGCGGAACGATCCGCATCTGTTGATCGAGGGATGTCTGATCGCCGGCAGCGCCATGGGGGCGCACACCGGCTACATTTATATTCGCGGCGAGTTCATCCGCGAACGCGAGCGCCTGCAGGCCGCGATCGATCAGGCCTACGACGCCAAGCTGATCGGCAAGAACAACGTCCACGGTTACGACTTCGACCTCCTCGTGCATCACGGCGCCGGCGCCTACATCTGCGGCGAGGAGACGGCGCTGCTGGAGAGCCTCGAAGGCAAGAAAGGGCAGCCGCGGCTGAAGCCGCCGTTCCCCGCCAATATGGGGCTCTACGGCTGCCCGACCACCGTCAACAATGTCGAGACCATTGCGCAGGTGCCCGAGATCATGCGGCGCGGCGCCGCCTGGTTCGCCGGCATCGGCCGGCAGAACAATACCGGGACCAAGCTCTTTTGCATTTCCGGCCACGTCGAGCGGCCGTGCAACGTCGAAGAGGCGATGGGCATTCCGCTGCGCGAGCTGATCGAGCGGCATGCCGGCGGCGTGCGCGGCGGCTGGAATAACCTGCTCGCCGTCATCCCGGGCGGCTCGTCGATGCCGCTGGTGCCGGCGGGGCCCAATCAGGCCGACTCGCTGTTGATGGATTTCGACGGCTGTATCCAAAAGAAATCGGCGCTGGGAACGGCCGCGGTCATCGTGATGGACAAGTCGGCGGACATCGTGAAGGCGATGGCGCGTATCTCCTATTTCTACAAGCACGAGAGCTGCGGCCAGTGCACGCCGTGCCGCGAGGGCATGGGCTGGATGTGGCGCCTGCTCACCCGCATGGCGGAAGGGCGCGCGCAGAAGCGCGAGATCGACACCCTTTGGGACGTGACCAAACAGATCGAAGGCCACACCATTTGCGCCTTCGGCGACGGCGCCGCCTGGCCGGTGCAGGGTCTGTTGCGGCATTTCCGGCCCGAGATCGAACGCCGCATCGACGAATATACCGCCAATCCCGACACGGTGGGCGTGCTCGATCCGCCGGTGCCCGAGGCGGCGGAGTGAGAACGAGATGACCAAGCTCATCATCGACGGCAAAGAGATCGACGTTCCGCCAGAGTACACGCTGCTCCAGGCCTGCGAGGCCGCGGGCGCGGAGATTCCGCGCTTCTGCTTCCAGGAACGGCTGTCGATCGCCGGCAATTGCCGCATGTGCCTGGTCGAGCTCGCTGGCTCGCCGAAGCCGATTGCCAGCTGCGCCTGGGGCGTGCGCGACTGCCGGCCCGGCCCTAAGGGCGAGCCGCCGGAGGTGAAGACCCGCTCGCCGATGGTGCGCAAGGCGCGCGAAGGCGTGATGGAATTTTTGCTCATCAATCATCCGCTCGATTGCCCGATCTGCGACCAGGGCGGCGAATGCGACCTGCAGGACCAGTCCATGGCCTACGGCGTCGACGCCAGTCGCTTCCGCGAGAACAAGCGCGCGGTCGAAGACAAATATCTCGGCGCGCTGGTCAAGACGGCGATGAACCGCTGCATCCAATGCACGCGCTGCATTCGCTTTGCCACCGAGGTCGCCGGCGTGCCCGAGCTCGGCGCCATCGGCCGCGGCGAGGACATGGAGATCACGACCTATCTCGAAGAGGCGATGGTTTCCGAACTGCAGGGCAACGTCGTCGACCTCTGTCCGGTCGGCGCGCTGACCTCAAAACCCTACGCCTTCGCCGCGCGGCCGTGGGAGCTCAACAAGACCGAGTCGATCGACGTCATGGACGCGCTCGGCGCTGCCATCCGCATCGATACGCGCGGCCGCGAGGTGATGCGCATCCTGCCGCGCGTCAACGATGACATCAACGAGGAATGGATCTCCGACAAGACCCGGCACGTGGTCGACGGCCTGCGCACGCAGCGCCTCGATCAGCCCTATGTTCGCGAGAACGGACGCTTGCGTCCGGCGACGTGGAGCGAAGCTTTCAGCGCGATCGCGGCCAAGCTTAATAACGCCAATCCCAAGCGGGTCGGGGCGCTGGTCGGCGATCTCGCCGCGGTCGAGGAGATTTTCGCGCTCAAGGATCTGATGACCCGGCTCGGCGTCGGCAATCTCGACTGCCGGCAGGACGGTTCGGCGCTCGATCCGAAATGGGGCCGCGCCAGTTATCTGTTCAATGCCACCATCGCCGGAATCGACCAGGCTGACGCGCTCTTGATCGTCGGATCGAACCCGCGCTGGGAGGCGACGGTGCTCAATGCCCGCATCCGCAAGCGCTGGCGCAACGCCAAAAGCTTTCCCATCGGCATCATCGGCCCGAAGGTGCCGCTCACCTACACTTACGACTATCTCGGCGCCGGGCCGGAAACGCTGGCCGTCATCGCCAGCCACTCCTTTGCCGACGTGCTGCGCAAGGCGGAGCGCCCGCTTGTTCTCGTCGGCGCCGGAGCTTTGGCGCGGCCGGACGGCGCCGCAATCGCGTCGCTGGCGGCCAAGGCGGCTGTCGATCTCGGCGCGGTGAAGGACGGCTGGAACGGCTACAGCGTTCTGCACAGCGCCGCCTCGCGGGTCGGCGCGCTCGATCTCGGCTTCGTGCCGGGCGAGGGCGGCTTGACCGCGCGGCAGATGGCGGCGCCGGGCGCGCTCGACGTGGCCGTGCTTCTCGGCGTCGACGAGATCGACATCGCGCCGGGGGCGTTCGTCGTCTATATCGGCACCCACGGCGACCGCGGCGCCTCGCGGGCGGACGTGGTGCTGCCGGGCGCGGCCTATCCGGAAAAGTCGGCGACCTACGTCAATACCGAGGGCCGCATGCAGATGGCGACCCGCGCCTCCTTCCCGCCGGGCGACGCGCGCGAAGATTGGGCGATCCTGCGCGCGCTGTCGGACGTTCTGGGCAAGCGGCTACCCTACGATTCGCTCGCCGCGCTGCGCCGGGCGCTGTACCAGGCCTATCCGCATTTGATGCGTATCGGGGCGATCACGCCGGCGGCCGCCGCCGACCTGCAGGCGCTCGCCGCGCGCGGCGGCACCGCCGACAAGGCGCCGTTCCGCTCGAGCGTCGAGCACTTCTACTTCACCAATCCGATCGCGCGCTGTTCGGCCGTGATGGCGGAATGTTCGGCGATCGCCGACGGGCGCGCGGCCATGACGGCGGCGGAATAAAGGGCGCAACGATGGCCGCGTTCTGGTTCGACTACATCTGGCCGGTAGTGATCATGCTCGCCGAAAGCGTGCTGCTGCTCATCATCCTGCTCGTTGCGATCGCTTATATGATCTATGCCGATCGCAAGATCTGGGCGGCGGTGCAGCTCCGGCGCGGTCCCAACGTCGTCGGTCCCTGGGGACTTTTGCAGTTGTTCGCCGATTTTTTCAAATTCGTGCTCAAGGAGCCGATCATTCCCGCCGGCGCCAACAAGGGCGTATTTTTGCTCGCGCCGCTGGTCACCTGCACGCTGGCGCTCGCCGCCTGGGCGGTGATCCCCGTCAATGCCGGCTGGGTCATCGCCAACATCAATGTCGGCATACTCTATGTCTTCGCCATCTCCTCGCTCAGCGTCTACGGCATCATCATGGCCGGCTGGGCGTCGAACTCGAAATATCCGTTCCTGGCGGCGATGCGCTCGGCGGCGCAGATGGTGTCCTACGAGGTTTCGATCGGATTTGTCATCATCACCGTGCTGCTGTGCGTCGGCTCGCTCAACCTCTCGGCCATCGTCCAGGCGCAGAACAGCGCCTGGGGCTTCCTCGGCTGGTATTGGCTGCCGCTGTTGCCGATGTTCGTGATCTTCTTCGTTTCCGCGCTCGCCGAGACCAACCGGCCACCGTTCGATCTAGTCGAGGCGGAATCCGAACTGGTCGCCGGCTTCATGGTGGAATACGGCTCGACGCCGTACCTGATGTTGATGCTGGGCGAGTACGTGGCGATTGCCACCATGTGCGCCATGGCGACGATCCTGTTCCTCGGCGGCTGGCTGCCGCCGTTTCCGGTCGTGCCGTTCACTTGGATTCCCGGCGTCGTCTGGTTCGTGCTCAAGGCAGGCGCCGTTTTCTTCATGTTCTCCATGGTGAAGACGTTCGTGCCGCGCTATCGCTACGATCAGCTGATGCGGTTGGGCTGGAAGGTGTTTTTGCCGATTTCGCTTGCCATGGTGGTGATCGTTGCCGGTGTCCTGGAAGTGATCAGAGGCTGACATGGGGTTAGATCAGGCCGCTCGTTCGATTTTCCTCACCGAGTTCGCGCAGGCCTTCGTCCTGTCGATGCGCTATTTCTTCAGGCCGAAGCCGACGCTCAATTATCCGTTCGAGAAGGGCGCGCTGTCGCCGCGCTTCCGCGGCGAGCATGCGCTGCGGCGCTATCCGAACGGCGAAGAGCGCTGCATCGCCTGCAAGTTGTGCGAGGCGATCTGCCCGGCGCAGGCCATCACCATCGAGGCCGGCCCGCGCCGCAACGACGGCACGCGGCGCACCACGCGCTACGACATCGACATGGTCAAATGCATCTATTGCGGGCTGTGCCAAGAGGCCTGCCCGGTCGACGCCATCGTCGAAGGCCCGAACTTCGAGTTTGCGACCGAAACCCGTGAGGAGCTGTATTACGACAAGGACCGTCTGTTGGCGAACGGCGACCGCTGGGAGCGCGAGCTCGCCAAGGCTATCGAACTCGACGCGCCCTATCGGTGAGCTGCACCGCCCATGATCATCACCGCAATTTTCTTCTATCTCTTCGCCGGCGCGTGCATCGCCTCGGCGATCATGGTCGTCACCGCCAGGAACCCGGTGCACTCGGTGCTGTTCCTCATCATCGCCTTCGTCAATGCGTCCGGTCTATTCATCCTCTTGGGCGCCGAATTCCTCGCCATGATCCTCATCGTGGTCTATGTCGGCGCCGTGGCGGTGCTGTTCCTGTTCGTCGTGATGATGCTCGACGTCGATTTTGCCGAGCTTCGCCAGGGCTTCCTCAACTACCTGCCGGTTGGTTTTCTGGTCGGCGCCATTTTGCTGGCCGAGCTGTTGTTCATCGTCGGCGCCTGGGTGATCGGACCCGGCGTGCCCAAGGCGATCACCGCGCCGATTCCTTCGCCAAGCGACATCAGCAACACGCAAGCGCTCGGCCTCGTGCTCTACACCCGTTACGTCTATTTCTTCGAGGCAGCCGGCGTGATCCTGCTGGTCGCCATGATCGGCGCCATCGTCATGACGCTGCACCATAGGCCCGACGTCAAACGGCAGGACGTCGGCGCGCAAGTCGCGCGCCGGCGCGCGACCGCCATCGATGTCGTCAAGGTGAAGTCGGGGGAGGGGCTGCGATGACGATCGGGCTCGGCCATTATCTGTCGGTCGCCGCGATCCTGTTCACGCTGGGGATTTTCGGTATCTTTCTCAACCGCAAGAACGTCATCGTCATTCTGATGTCGATCGAGCTCATCCTGCTCGCCGTCAACATCAATCTGGTGGCGTTCTCGGCTTTTCTCGGCGACATCGTCGGCCAGGTCTACGCGCTGATCGTGCTCACCGTCGCGGCGGCGGAAGCCGCGATCGGGCTGGCGATCCTGGTGGCCTATTTCCGCAACCGCGGCTCGATCGCCGTGGAAGACATCAATCTGATGAAGGGTTAGACGGGGCGGACACCAAGATGTACGAAGCCATTGTCGTCCTGCCGCTTCTTGGCGCCATCATCGCCGGCGTCATCGCGCTCGTTGGCGCCCGCAACCGGCATCCGGGGGCCGATCCGTCGCCGCCCCATGACGATCACGCCGCCCCGCTGGTGCCGGAAGACCATGCCCACGGCGCGCCGATACCGGAATCCGCCCACGCCGAGATCGATCATCCGAGCTTGGAGAAGACCGAGCTCGCCGAGCCGGCCGCCGGCTCGCAGGCGGCGGAGCTGATCACCACGATGCTGCTGGCGATCTCCTGGGTGCTGTCCTGCTTCGCCTTTGTCGAGGTCGGCATCGGCGGCCACGAGGCGCGGATCCCGCTGTTCAATTTCATCGTCTCCGGCGACCTCAAGGTCGACTGGGCGCTGCGCATCGATCCGCTCACCGCGGTGATGCTGGTCGTGGTGACAACGGTTTCCGGCCTCGTCCACCTCTATTCGATCGGCTACATGGCGGACGATCCGTACAAGCCGCGCTTCTTCTCCTATCTGTCGTTCTTTACCTTCGCCATGCTGATGCTGGTGACGGCCGACAATCTTGCGCAATTGTTCTTCGGCTGGGAGGGCGTCGGACTTTCGAGCTATCTGCTCATCGGCTTCTGGTTCCACAAGCCGGAAGCCAATGCGGCGGCGATCAAGGCCTTCGTCGTCAACCGCATCGGCGACTTCGGCTTTGCGCTCGGCATTTTCGCCGTGTTCCTGCTGACCGGATCGATTGATTTCGACACCATCTTCGCGCAAGCGCCGGCGCTTGCCGGCAAGAGCTTCAACTATCTCGGCTTCAACGCCGACGCGCTGACCGTGATTTGCCTGCTGCTGTTCATGGGCGCCATGGGCAAGTCGGCGCAGTTCCTGCTGCATACCTGGCTGCCCGACGCCATGGAGGGGCCGACCCCGGTCTCCGCGCTGATCCATGCCGCCACCATGGTGACGGCCGGCGTGTTCATGGTGGCGCGGCTGTCGCCGCTGTTCGAGCTGGCGCCGACGGCCGCGGCGTTCGTGACCTTCATCGGCGCCACCACGGCGATCTTCGCGGCCACCGTCGGTCTGGTGCAGAACGACATCAAGCGCATCATCGCCTATTCGACCTGCTCGCAGCTCGGCTACATGTTCGTCGCCATGGGCGTGGGCGCCTATTCGGTCGGTATGTTCCACCTGTTCACCCACGCCTTCTTCAAGGCGCTCTTATTCCTCGGCTCCGGCTCGGTGATCCTCGCCATGCATCACGAGCAGGACATCCGCAAAATGGGCGGCCTGTGGCGGAAAATTCCGTTCACCTATGCGACCATGCTGGTCGGCACGCTGGCGCTGACCGGATTTCCCTTCACCGCCGGCTATTACTCCAAGGACGCTATCATCGAGGCGGCCGCCGTCGGCAGCAATTCGATGGCGGTCTACGGCTTCGTCATGACGGTCGCCGCCGCGGCGCTGACCTCGTTCTATTCGTGGCGGCTCATTTTCAAGACCTTTCACGGCGAGCCGCACGATCACCATCACTACGAGGCGGCGCACGAGAGCGCCAAGGTGATGCTGGTTCCGCTCGCCGTCCTGGCGATCGGCTCGATCGCCGCCGGCTGGCCGTTTCTCAGCTTCTTCACCGGTCACGGCGCCGACGAATTCTTCCGTGAGTCGCTGAAATTCGGACCCGGCAATACCGTGCTCGAGGACATGGAACATCTGCCGCTGCTGACCTCGCTGGCGCCGACGATCATGATGGTCGGCGGTTTTTTGGTCGCCTGGCAGTTTTATATCCGGCGGCCCGATCTGCCGGCGGCGCTGGCGCGAAACCAGGCCGTGCTCTACCGCTTCCTGCTCAACGCCTGGTACTTCGACCGCATCTACGACTTCCTCATCGTTCGTCCGACGATGCGGCTCGGCCGGCTGCTGTGGAAGGGCGGCGACGGATTTGTCATCGACGGTTTCGGGCCTGACGGCGTTTCCGCGCGCGTGCTCGATGTGACCCGCAACGTGGTGCGGCTGCAGACCGGTTATCTCTACCACTACGCCTTTGCCATGCTCATCGGCGTGGCCGCTTTCGTCACCTGGTTCATGTTCGCAGGGGTCCATTGATGACGAGCTGGCCGATCCTCTCCGTCGTCACCTTCCTGCCGATCGCCGGCGCGCTGTTCATCGCGTTCCTGCGCGACGACGAGGCGGGTTTGCGCAATGCGCGCTGGGTGGCGATGTGGACCACACTTATCACCTTCGCGATCTCGCTGATCCTGGTCTGGCGTTTCGATCCAAGCTCGGCCGATTTCCAATTCCTGGAAAAGCGGCCGTGGCTCGGCGGCACCATCACCTACGCCATGGGGGTCGACGGCATTTCGCTGCCGTTCGTGATCCTGACCACCGCGCTGATGCCGATCTCGATCCTGGCGAGCTGGACCGCGATCCAGCGCCGGGTGCGCGAATACATGATCGCCTTCCTGGTGCTCGAGACGCTGATGGTCGGCACCTTCTGCGCGCTCGACCTGGTGCTGTTCTATATCTTCTTCGAGGGCGGCCTGATCCCGATGTTCCTGATCATCGGCGTGTGGGGCGGCCCGCGCCGGGTCTATGCGAGCTTCAAGTTCTTTCTCTACACGCTGCTCGGCTCGGTGCTGATGCTGCTCGCCATCATGGCGATGTACTGGGAGGCCGGCACCACCGACATCCCGACGCTGCTGCACCATGCGTTCCCGCGCGCGCTGCAGACCTGGGCCTTCTTCGCCTTCCTCGCCTCGTTCGCGGTCAAGCTGCCGATGTGGCCGGTGCATACCTGGCTGCCCGACGCCCATGTCGAGGCGCCCACGGCGGGCTCGGTGATCCTGGCCGCTATTTTGTTGAAAATGGGCGGTTACGGCTTCCTGCGCTTTTCGCTGCCGATGTTCCCGGAGGCCTCGGTTCAGTTCGCGCCGCTGATCTTCGCGCTGTCGATTGTCGCCATCATCTACACCTCCCTGGTCGCCCTGATGCAGGAGGACGTGAAGAAGCTCATTGCCTATTCCTCGGTGGCGCATATGGGATTCGTCACCATGGGGCTGTTCGCCTTGACGACGCAGGGCGTCGCCGGCGGCATTTTCCAGATGATCTCGCACGGCATCGTTTCGGCCGCCTTGTTCCTTTGCGTCGGCGTCATCTACGACCGCATGCACACCCGGGAAATCGCCGCCTATGGCGGCTTGGTCTATCGCATGCCGATCTACGCCTTCGCTTTCATGGTGTTTGCGCTGGCCAACGTCGGACTGCCGGGCACGTCCGGCTTCGTCGGCGAGTTTTTGACGCTGATCGGCACGTTCCGCATCAACAACTGGGTGGCGACGCTGGCGACGCTCGGCACCATCCTGTCCGCCGCCTATATGCTGTGGCTCTACCGCAAGGTGATCTTCGGCAAGCTCACCAAGCCCAGCCTGTTCCACATCAAGGATATCGGCTGGCGCGAGATGGTGGTGCTGGCGCCGCTGGTGATCCTGACCATCGTGTTCGGCGTTTATCCCAAGCCGGTGCTCGATATCTCGGCCGTGTCGGTGACGCAGCTGATCGACAATTTCCAGCACGCGGTCGCAAGCGTGCAATCGGCCGGGCTGGCGAGGTGAGGCGATGAATGCGGCTTTGACCATTCCCGCGCTCTATCCGCTGCTGCCGGAGATCCTGCTCGGGCTGGGCGCTATGGCGCTGTTGATGTTTGGGGTCTACCGCGGCGAACGGTCGGTGCGCACCATCGACTTGGCCTCGATCGTGTTGCTGGTGATCGCCGGGCTGATCGTGCTGGCGCTGCCCGCCGGCAAGCTGGTCACGTTCGACGGCAGCTTCGTGGTCGACGACTTCGCCCGCTTTCTCAAGGTACTGGCCATCATCGGCTCGGCCGCCGCCATCCTGATGTCGATGGACCATGCCGAGCGCGAGCGCCAGCAGCGCTTCGAATATTCGATTCTCATCGTGCTCTCCACCCTCGGCATGCTGATGCTGATCTCGGCGGCCGACCTGATCGCCCTCTATGTCGGCCTTGAATTGATGAGCCTGCCGCTTTACGTGGTGGCCGCGAGCCACCGCAATTCGCTGCGCTCGACCGAAGCGGGGTTGAAGTATTTCGTGCTCGGCGCGCTGTCCTCGGGAATGCTGCTGTACGGCGCCTCGCTGGTCTACGGCTTCACCGGCACGGTGAGTTTCGTCGGCATCGCGCACTCGGCGGCGGACGCCGGCTCGGGGCTGATCTTCGGCCTGGTCTTTCTGTTCGTCGGCTTCTGCTTCAAGGTTTCCGCGGTGCCGTTCCATATGTGGACGCCCGACGTCTACGAAGGCGCGCCGACGCCGGTGACGGCCTTTTTCGCCGCCGCGCCCAAGGTCGCCGGCATCGCCATGTTCGTGCGCGCCACCGTCGTCGCCTTCCCCGGCATCACGGCGCAATGGCAGGAGATCGTGGTCTTCGTCTCCATCGCCTCGATGCTGCTGGGCGCCTTTGCCGCCATCGGCCAGCGCAACATCAAGCGGCTGATGGCCTATTCCTCGATCGGCCACATGGGCTTTGCGCTGATCGGGCTCGCCGCCGGAACCTCGGAAGGCGTGCAGGGCGTGCTCGTCTACATGGCGATCTATCTCACCATGACGCTCGGCGTGTTCGCCGTGATCCTGTCGATGCGGCGCAGCGGCGGCATGGTGGAGTCGATCGACCAGCTTGCCGGGCTGGCGCGCACCAACCCGACCATGGCGTTCTTCCTGGCGATGCTCTTGTTCTCGATGGCCGGGGTGCCGCCGCTCGCCGGCTTCTTCGCCAAGTTCTATGTCTTTCTTGCCGCCATCAAGGCCGGGCTCTACATCCTGGCCGTGATCGGCGTGCTGGCGAGCGTGATTGGCGCCTATTACTATCTGGCGATCATCAAGGTCATGTATTTCGAGGAGCCGGCGGAGCCGTTCTACAGCATGCCAAATGAGCTCAAACTGGTGCTTGGGGTTTGCGGCCTGTTCAACATTCTCTTCTTCGTTTATCCGGGACCGCTCGTCGGCGTCGCCAGCGCCGCCGCCCATTCGCTGTTCTGATGCCGCTTGATGCCGCGGCGGCTGCGGCGGGCTATCGCCTGGCGAGCTATGAAACCTTGGGCTCGACCAATGCGGAAGCGCTGGCGCTGGCGCGTCGCGGCGAGCGCGGGCCGCTGTGGATCACGGCGCAGCAGCAGACCGCGGGCCGTGGCCGGCGCGGCAATCAGTGGGTCTCCCCGCCCGGCAATCTCTACGCGACGCTTTTGCTCGGCGATCCGGCGCCGGCCGAATGCGCGCCGGAATTGTCGTTCGTCACCGCTCTCGCGGTTCATGACGCCATTCTCGAGCTCGCTCCCGGCTTGCGCGATGCCCTGGCGTTGAAATGGCCGAATGACATTCTCTGCGGCGGCGCTAAGCTTGCGGGGATTTTGATCGAAGGCGAGCGCGTTGCCGACAAATTTGCCGTTGCGATCGGTGTCGGTGTGAACTGCCTGCACCACCCGGCGCAGACCGCCTATCCCGCGACCGATCTGGCCGCTTGCGGCGCTCGCGTCGTGGCCGAAGCCCTGTTTGCGGCGCTATCGGGCAAGATGGTGGAACGGCTGGCGCAGTGGAGACAAGGCACCGGCTTTGCCACTATTCGCGCCGACTGGATGGCCCGCGCCGCCGGCATCGGCGGCGAGATGCGGGTGCGGCTTTCCGGCCGCGAGTTTTTGGGACGCTTCGAGGCGCTCGATGAACAGGGTCGATTGCTGCTGCGCCTTGCCGACGGCAGCTTGCAGGCGATTACCGCCGGCGAGGTATTCCCGCTGGCCGGCGCGTCGCCGCCGGCCCGCCCGCCCGCCACGGAGCGCGCGGACTGATGGCTGAGAACGAGCTCGTGTTCGCGCCGCTCGGCGGCGTCGGCGAGATCGGGATGAATCTCGCGATCTACGGCGTCGGCGACGGCCGGCGGCGTAAATGGCTCATCGTCGATTGCGGCGTGTCCTTTGCGGCCGAAGAGCATTTGCCTGGCGTCGATCTCATCCTGCCCGACATCCGTTATCTGATCGAGGAGCGGCGCAACATCGTCGGCCTCGTCCTCACCCACGGCCACGAGGACCATATGGGCGCGCTCATCGACCTGTGGCCGCGGCTCAATGTGCCGCTGTATGCCACGCCGTTTACGGCGGCGCTGTTCGAGGCCCGCCGCCTGTCCGAGCCCGGCGCCCCCAAAATCCCGATCTACGTCGTGCCGCTCGGTGGCCGGCTGGCGCTCGACCCGTTCGCGATCGAGTTCATCAACGTTGCGCACTCGATCCCGGAATCGAATGCGTTGGCGATCCGCACCCCGGCCGGCATCGTGGTGCATACCGGCGACTGGAAGATCGATCCGACGCCGCTCCTCGGCGCGCCGACCGACGAGGCCAAGCTGCGCGCGCTCGGGCAGGAGGGCGTGCTGGCGCTGATCGGCGATTCCACCAATGCCATCCGCGACGGCCGCTCGCCCTCCGAATCCGAGGTGGCAAAAAGCCTCGCCGAGCTTATCCGCACCGCCCCGGGACGCGTCGCGGTGACGACCTTTGCCTCCCACGTCGGACGCATTCGCGCCGTCGCCGACGCCGCGCGCGCCGTCGGGCGCGAGGTCGTCCTGGTCGGTCGGGCGATGGAGCGCGTGGTGCAGGTCGCGCGCGAGACCGGCTATCTCGACGGCGTGCAGGATTTCCGCGGCGTCGAGAGCTACGGCTATCTGCCGCCCGACAAGGTGTTGGCTCTATGTACGGGCAGCCAGGGCGAGCCGCGCGCGGCGCTCGCCCGCATCGCCGAGGACGAGCATCCGGAGGTCACGCTCGGGCGGGGCGACCGCGTGATCTTTTCCGCCCGCACCATCCCCGGTAACGAGAAGGCGGTGGCGCGGGTGATCAACGGCCTGGTGACGCAGGGCGTCGAGGTCATCACCGATCAGAACCACTTGGTTCACGTCTCGGGACATCCGCGCCGCGCCGAACTCCTCGATATGATCGGCTGGGTGAAGCCGAAAATCCTCATTCCCGCCCATGGCGAACCGCTGCACCTGGCCGAGCACGCCGCGCTGGCGCGCAAGGCCGGCGTTCCCGAGGTGCTGGTCTGCCGCAACGGCGATCTGGTCGGTCTCGCGCCTGGACCGGCGGCCATCATCGACGAGGTCCCCTCTGGAAGGCTCTACAAGGACGGGTCCCTCCTGGTCGCCGCCGCCGCGCGCACGGTGGCGTCGCGCCGGCGGCTGAGCTTTGCCGGCATCGTCACCGTGGCGCTGGCGCTGAGCGAGCAGGGCGCATTGGCCGCCGACCCGGACATCGAGCTGATCGGCATTCCGGAATTCGATGCGGCCGGCGAGGCAATGGGCCAGATCGCGCGGAGCGCGGTCGAGGAGGCCTTCGCGTCCATGCCGCGGCCGCGCCGGCGCGACCCCGATGCGGTCGCCGAGGCAGTGCGGCGCGCGGTGCGCTCGGCCATTGCCGAGCGCTGGAACAAGAAGCCGATCTGCCACGTCCACGTGCTTTGCGTGTAGCCCCTGGTCGCCTTGCCCAGGTGCCATCATATTCATGGTCTTACGAAATCCGGGATTGGACGCGCAGGATGTTCAAGTGGTTCGCGCCGCTCTTGGTGCTCGCCGGCAAGCCTAGCATTACAGTTGCATTTTCTTTTGACTTCTGAATCCATGGGCCACCATGATTCGGAGGATCATGGATGGCGGGATCGGTCGAGACGACGCTTGAGCTTTGGGCATCGTCGTTACGGGATGT
>Ga0187891_1000457_pt1 | contig 41386 bp, 43 predicted proteins | sample June2016WEW_21_4_FD_132990 | JGI IMG/M metagenome (GOLD analysis project Ga0187891, IMG submission 132990) | Peatland microbial communities from SPRUCE experiment site at the Marcell Experimental Forest, Minnesota, USA - June2016WEW_21_40 | ecosystem: Environmental > Terrestrial > Soil >... | reverse complement strand
TTTTCCGTGGTCCACATCTAGGCATGGAATGATACGTTTGGCTAACGGCATTCTTAGGCGGCTCCTATCTTTTGTATGGCTTCTCGTAGGGTGAATTTGCCTTCATAAAGGGCTTTCCCGATGACTGCGCCTTCCACTCCGACGTCTTTAAGAGCTGCCAAATCTCCTATGCTGCCGATTCCGCCTGCCGCAATAATTTTGGCGTTAGGATACTGGACGGCTTGGCTGAGCGTTGGCAAATCTGGACCGTTAAGCATGCCGTCTTGGGCAATAGATGTTATAAGAAAGCGGCGAACGCCCATGGCGATGTATTTTTCGAGTGCTTCATCCACGGTCATGGCAGTTGCGGTTTTCCAGCCCTCAACCATGATGAACCCTTCCTTATTGTCTAAGGCAACGATTACTGAGTCGAGACCGAATTTTTTTTGGATTTTGCCGATGGCTGAGGGGTCGCTGAACGCTAAGGCGCCGAGGATTACTTGGGTTATGCCAGTTTGGAAGAGTTTTTCCGCTGTTTCATAGCTGCGTATTCCGCCGCCGACTTGAATGGGTAACTTAACAGTTTTCGCAACCTCCGCGATGACTAAGTGGTTGTTGCCGATGCCGAAGGCTGCATCCAAATCGATAATGTGCAATTTGCCTGCGCCTTCATCCTGCCAACGTTTCGCCGCTTCAAATGGTGTGCCGAATTGGGTTGCATAGAATTTGGCGGTTTTTGGATCTCCGCGTGTTAATCTGACGATTTTGCCGTCCATAAGGTCGATAGCTGGGATTAACTGCATTCTCTCACCTTACCACATTTTTGGCGAAGTTTTTTAGGATTTTTAAGCCTACGTCGCCTGATTTTTCGGGGTGGAACTGAGTGCCATAGATGTTTTTTCTGGCTATTGCCGAAGTGAAGGTTGCACCGTATTCGGTTTGTGCGCAAACTATGCTTTTGTCGGCTGGCACGGGGTAGAGCGAGTGAACAAAGTAAACGTATGAGTCCTCAGCTACCCCATCGAAGAGCTCGTTTTGGTTCATGATGTTTAGTGTGTTCCAGCCCATGTGCGGCACCTTAACGGTGCAGGGTAGGCGGATTGTTTTGCCTTTGAAGAGTGATAAGCCGTTTCCTGGTCCTTCTTCGCTTTTCTCAAAGAAAAGCTGCAAGCCCAAGCATATACCGAGCAATGGAGTTCCACTTTGAATTTTGTTAATGATTGTCTCTTTGACTGAGCCCAGTTTCGATGCCGCAGGGGTGAAAGCTCCGACACCTGGAAGCGCAATCGCGTCTGCCTCCGCTAAGTCTTTTGCCTCGGTGCCAATTGATGTTTCTAAACCCACTTTTTCCAACGCAGTTTTTAGGCTAAGCAAGTTGCCTACGCCATAGTCAAAGATTACTGCTTTTGGCATTAGATGACTCCTTTTGAGCTTGGCACGCCTTTGCGTCTTGGGTCCAGAGCTACTGCTTGTCTTAGTGAGAGGGCGAGGGCTTTTACTGCCGCTTCTGCTTTGTGGTGGTCGTTGCTGCCGTACTCAACGAACACGTGGACGTTTGACCCAAGCGAGGTGGCGAAGGATTCAAAGAAGTGAACTATGTCTTCGGTCGGCATGTTCTCCACTTTTTTGCCTCTCAGTTTCAGGTCAATCTTAAAGTAGGGACGCTTAACCAAGTCCACGGCTGCGAACGCTAAAGAGCAATCCATCGGGGCGGCTGCGTTGCCGAAGCGTGCGATGCCTTCTCGGGTGCCTAACGCTTTGTTTAATGCTTCCCCTAAACCTATGGCTAAATCTTCTACGGAGTGGTGCACCAAATCGCCTTTCACCGACGCGGATATGTCGATTAGGCTGTGGGTGGCGAGGGACGTTATCATGTGGTCAAGGAAGGGCACGCCTGTGGCTACGGTGACTTTTCCTTCGCCGTCAAGATTCACTCTCACTTGGACTTCGGTTTCTTTGGTTTTTCTATAAACTTCTTCGGTTCTCATCTTATTCACCTTGAATTTGCTTTAACGCTTCAATTAGTTTAGCGTTCATATCTGGCAAGCCAACTGTGACGCGGAAGCAGTTTTCGTACTGGAGGATTCTGCCCCATTTCTTGAGCATGATGCCGCGTTTGAGCAGTTTCTCGTTGACTTCGTCAGCGGGTTTCTGCGTGTTGACCAGCACAAAGTCTGCTTGCGAATCAAAGGCTTGCACACCCTTTATTTTGTTAAGTGCCTTTATCAGCTTTCCCCGTTCAGCAAGAAGTTCTCGGCCGGCTTTTTCCATCAAATCCACGTTGTCAAGCATTTTAGCGCCCATGCGCAGCGTGAAGCCGCTGACGGGGTATGGTAACGGAGACTTTTCATTGAGGACTTTGGCTAACTCAGGGTTTGCCACCGCGTAACCAAGCCGTAATGCGGCTAATCCGAAGGCTTTGGAGAACGTTCGCAGAATAATCATGTTCGGGAAATCTTTTATTTGCGGCACAAGAGAGTAATCGGCAAATTCGCCGTAAGCTTCGTCTAAGATGACTATGCCGGGAAAGGCTCTGGCTAAGGTTTCAACGTCTTGTTTTTTGAACTGGGTGGATGTTGGGTTGTTTGGGGAACAAAGGTATAGCAGCCTTGTTTTGTTGCTGAACTGTGACATGAGTCTTTTAACGTCAAGCTGCAAGTCACTTTGAAGTGGAACAGCGATGTATTCGCCTTTTTGCCTTTTCATGCAAAGCTTCGGAATGCTAAATGTTGGTGCAAAAGACAGCATAACTTCGCCCTCGTCAACAAAGAGCCTCACAATGCGATCAATCAACTCGTCGCTGCCGTTACCAACCGCGAGATATTCCGGCGGCGCTCCAATGTAGCCTGAAAGTTTGATGTAGAATTTTGGCACTTCATCCTCAGGGTACAGGCGCAAATCAAGTTCACGAGCCACTTCCTTAACCAGCTCCTCCTGCTTAATCCTGTCAACAAAGAGGCTTTCGTTAAAATTGAGCTTTACAATCTCCGATTGAGAAACACCTATTTGCTTCGCTACCATTTCAGGGGTGGCTCCCGCCGTGTAGCAGTCTATGGCTTGAAGCTTTGCAAGTTTGTCGTTTAGCCATTTCTTGTAGGATGCGCTCATTTTTCAAACCTTGCCTCTATTGCTTTGTAGTGATTGGGAAGGTTTTCTGCTTCCGCCATAACCTTAATGGTGTCTTTTGCTCTCTCCAGACCCGTTCTTGAACACTCAACTATGCTTATTCGCCGCATAAAGTCCAAAACGGATAAGCCTGAAAACGACTGCGCGAAGCCGCCTGTTGGGAGCACGTGGTTGGTTCCGCTGGCGTAATCGCTCAGGGCAACGGGGCTGTAGGGGCCTAGCAGTATGAGGCCCGCGGTCAGTTTCTCTGCAATCTCCTTAGGCTGACTGGTTATGACTTCTAAGTGTTCAGGAGCAAACTGATTAACTAAACAGACAGCTTCTGCCATGTTTTTGCAGACTACTATGAAGCCGTATTTGGCAAGTGCCTCTGAAACTTTTTCGCATCTTTCCGCTGAAGCCGCAAGTGTGGCTAAATTTTCTTGAACTTGCAGGGCAACCTTTTCTGAAGTTGTTATGAGTCCTGCAACGCTGTCTCCGCCGTGCTCAGCCTGCGAAATCATATCAAATGCAATGAATCGCGCGTTAGCCGACTCATCAGCCAACACAAGCACTTCGCTTGGGCCAGCCGGCATGTCAATCGCCACATCCGCCGAAACCAGAACCTTCGCTGCCGTCACGTATTTGCTGCCTGGACCCACGATTTTTAGCACTGGCTTTATGGTTTTTGTTCCGTAAGCTAAGGCGGCTATGGCTTGTGCTCCCCCCACTTTGTAAATCTCATCGACTCCGCAGATATCAGCGGCGACGAGGACAAGCGGGTTAACTTTGCCTTTTGTGTCTGAGGGTGAACAAACAACAATCCGTGGAACACCTGCAACTTTGGCTGGAACCGCGGTCATGATTAGCGTGCTTGGGTAAGCGGCTTGTCCTCCCGGAACGTAGCAGCCGACACTTTCGATGGGACGGAGAACCGTTTGAACCGAAACTCCGTCGCCCGAGGTCTTGATTTCAGTTTGGGTAAGCATCTGCTTTTGGAAGTCGTTGACTTTTTCTTTCATGAATTTTAAAGCACGGATCTGTTCGGGGCTAGTTTTATTGTATGCGTCCTTGATTTCTTCCTTCTTGACTTTGAGGGTTCGCAGGGTAAGTTCGGCTTTGTCAAATTTTTTGGCAAGCTCAACCAACGCGTCGTTGCCGTTCTCTTTAACTTGATTTATGATAGCTTTTACGCTGGTTTCCACTTCTTGAACTGCCTTTTCATCTGCTTCTTGCCGTTTAAACCAGTCCGGCGGAAGCGCTTCTGATTTCCAGACTCTCACTTGGCTTTGCCTTTGCACGGATTCTCCACTCTTTTACCGATCTCATCTAACGCCAACACTTGCCGCGGCTCATACACCACCAAGCCTTGAGCGAGTTTACGGATTTTTGGCAACAACTCAATTAAGCAGTCTTTTTCGATGACGGTATTAACGCTTACCCAGTTCTCATCAGCCAACGGCGAAATAGTGGGGTTCTTCAACGCTGGCAACTCCGTCAGCAGCCTTTGCAGATTAGTCTTTTTGACGTTGACGAATATGTGGATTCTCTTTGAACCGTCTACGACGCCTTTGAGCAACGCTAATATGTCGTGGATTTTTTCGCGTTTCTCCGGGTCCTCCATCGCTTTCTTGTTGGCGATAAGGATTGCCGAAGACTTCATGACGGTGTCTATGATTTTCAGGTTGTTTGCTTCTATTGTTGTTCCTGTTTCCGTAACATCCATTATGGCGTCGGAATTCTCCGGCGGTTTCGCCTCGGTTGCGCCGAAAGACAGAAAGATTTTGGCCCTTGTGTTATCGCCTTTCTTCCACCATGGCGTGACAAGCATGGGGTCGGCGTCTCCGAAACGCTTCTTGTATTCTGGTGTGCTTTTGAGATACTCGGAAGCTATGTTTAGGTATTCTGTGCTGATTCGGAAGTTTTTGCCTTGGCTCCAGATGGACTCCATGAACTCGCCCATGGTGGCGTTTTCGCATGTTTTTGGGACAGCTATTACGAGCCTTATTTTCCCGTATTCCAAGTTCTGTAGGACTTCAACGTCTGCACGGTTTTCTTTTACCCAATCTTCGCCTGTGATGCCGAGGTCTTGTAAGCCTTCGCTGACAAAAACGGGGATTTCTTGGGGTCTAAGAACTTTAAGTTCTATTTGGGGGTCGTTTATGCTTGGGCGGTATGTTCGTTCTGTTCCGCCGATTTTAAAGCCTGATTTAGAGAAGAATTCCGCTGTAGCTTTTTCCAGGGAGCCTTTTGGGATGGCAAATTTTATTTTATCCATAATTTTTCACCTAAATTTTTAGAGAAACCTCTGAGGGTTTTTTGTTTCGATAAAACGGTACTTTGAAGGAGCGCGCCTGTTAACAAGTAGTTTTTCGTTTTTAGACTTATACAGTTTGGGTTGCTTTTAATGAACGCAATCGCCTTGTATGAACGCAATCCCTCATCATATACCACTGAAAGACACCTGAACGCCTAGCTTCCTAATAAACTGTTTTCCTAATATTTAACTGTCGAAACGCATAAAAGGCATTAAACTGAAGGCGGCTTCCGTTTTTTAATTTCAAAAACCAGCGGCGGCGCCGAATTTCGTGTCTCTAACTCCACACTTAATAATCCTTCCATGATGCCCTTCCAAATTTCGCAGTCACTAATAAATGGGGTTTTCAGCAGCAAAAACTTGTCTTTCAAATAGAAATCTCCGAACCCCTGCACTTTCAGCCGTTCAAATATTTTTTCCCAATTTTGCTGTTCGCTTGCTTCAATTCCCAGCGTTGATTGGATAGAAACCTTTAGGGCATCACCCATTTTTTCGCCTACCTCAAGCCACCTCTCCTTTGGAATCTGCTGTGTTAGGATGTTGAATAGTTCAACGTTTACGAGTGCTAAGCGGCTTATTCCACAGTAGTATTCGCCGGGGAAACGCCAGTCATAAATCATCATGCTTTTGTAGATGTCTAGCATTTTGGAAATAAGCGGTTTGATTCCTGGCTCTTTTCCATCTTTAATTAATGATTCAATGAATTCTCTTTCGTTTTTTTCAAGGATAATTGTTGTTCTTTTTGCTTCTTCATTTTTCTCTTTTGGTGCATCGCGGCTTCTTTGGTTGTTTTCCTGCATACATGCTATTTCTATGTTAATATTTAATATGACTTATGTATTCAGAAAATATATTTACAGTAAAGTTTCTCTTCAAAGCTCAACGAATAGTTAAATAAAACAGCTTATGTTTCTAGACGTTGCCGATGAAGAATCTAAACTGCTGATTGATGATGCACCCTGGGGTATCTGAGGCAAACTTAGAGTGTTATTAGTTTCTTTCTGATGAGGAACAACATGAGTGCCATGCCTACTGCAAAAAAGATGATGCCGCTGCCTATTGAAACCAAATAGTGTATTTTAAGAACCTTCACCATGGCGTATACGCCGTAAGTTGGACCAACAAAGATTAAGAGCATTGACAAAACTACCAATGCGATTCTCCAAAACTTCGAGTATATTCCGGTAACACTTACGTTTTCTTCTTCAATTTCAGTCATGTGACACCCAACTTACTGTTCTTCTGGTGCATTGTTTTCTACTGAACCTTCTTTTATCTCTTTTCCTAATGTCTTCATCAAAAACTTGAAAACAAGAAATCCAGCTTCACGGTCTGCTCTAAAACCCGTTGTTGTTCCAAGCAAACCAACCCCATCCATCTTTCTTTCTTTCGCCATCGCCAAAGTGAGCCCTGTTCCACCCACGATTCTGCCTTTGCTGTAAATAACCGCGCCTTTTTCCATAAACTCAGCTGCCAACCTGTTTGAAGTAGCGGCGATGTAAACCTGCGCTTTATCCTCAGCTATCGGTACTCCGCCCATGGTTACGATGAAGTGGCAACCTAACGTTTCAACAAAGTCAAGTACGTCTTCACAAACCTCGTAATGCGCAACCACATCATCGAAGGATGGCTGAATTTCACCTGTCATGATAACCAAATTGTTTTTCACCATAGGCGTATAATAAAACTCGTACCTTGGCAAATGCCCAATACCCTTTTCATCTATTGAAACGTAATCGGGAAAAGAAGGCGAATACAACTCCGCAAAAAGCTTCGCATCACAAAACTTTATGAGAAGATGCGCCGCGATTCTGCCGACATTCCCAAATCCGGGAAGCCCTTGAATAAAAAATGGGTTTTCAAGAGTCGGATTTGAAAGCTTACGTAAATACGCCTTGTCCACGAGTAAACATCCTTCCCCATAGAGTATTAGTCCTCTCTAAAATGTTTTGCCCGCTTTAATAAATTTATAGAAGGTTATTTTGCGTGCATGTTTCATGTGCTAATCCACGGTTGCTTATTCAGCCCAGATGATTTGTTTCCAACTCGATATTATTTTCAGATCTATCTAACTCTGTAATTAAATCGGCATAAAGTTTTTCAAGAGCTTTTTTAGGTTCTTTTATCCCTATTGCAGTTAACAAGGCTGTATCTAATTCAAGTAGGCCTTTTGATTTTAGTTGTTCGTAAAGCGTCTGTGAACATGGGTGGTTTAATTCCTCAAATCTATCGATAATTTCTTTTTTTGTATCTTCCGATAGCTCAGCAGGATTAATACAGGGGAATGATTGCATATCACCTATCTTAATTCTACCGTAATCTAACGATATCTCTCGTCGGTAATACATATACAGCGTCAAGAACAGACTACTTGAAAACCAAGCCGCAAGTATTTTTTCCCCTTTGATTCTCTCCTCTTGAAGCTTTTTTGACTTCTCCTTTGTTAAGTTGTATTCCGTTTTCTGCTTAAGCACGCCAAAGAAATAACTGTTGGGTCCAGTCAATGGTTTATTCGAAAAAAGAGCAATGCATTCCCTTTTCTTGGTTCTAAATTTTTCGATTAACGCTAAGTGGCTTCCTATTCTGATTTTTCTACCAGTCAAGGGATTTTCACGTACAAGTATGTAAGCCCCATAGGTATACCAGCGCTTGTGTGTTTTGGTATATTTCGCTAATTTATACAATTCCTGAGGGGTCTTTGAATCGTTTTGTTTTTTGAAACTTGCTCCCCAATTGATGTAATTTTTCAAGTCATCAGGCAAAATAGCCTCATCCGATTCGGAGATACTTAGGATATAATGTTCCATTTTAGCAAAAACATTTCTCTGCAGGTCGGGTACATCAAGAGTGGAAATCAAATATCTTTTAGGAATATTTAGCTCAACGAGTGTTTGGGTGTTTTGAATGGTCACAAAGAGTTCACCTTCGCTTACTATTTTCCAATAATCATTCGGGATTCTAAAGAAGTTGGGGGCATCCAAATGGTAGCCTTCGTGGAAATCGACGATCTCATCTTGTTCAATCACATGTTTGCTTTTTCTTAGCATTTCAATAAAGGTTTTTAGGGCAAGAGGTCGAGTAAACACCATCCAATTCTTTTCTTTTTTAAACTCATTTTTTGGAATTATCCTAATTTCATATTTTGGACTTTGAACATCGCTTGTTATTAATTCAAACTGTTTTGCCAAACCCTGAATTTCTTTGGGTATTAACTCTTCCTTTAAAATCACAACCTTTGCAGACCAGTCTGACTTGGCTTCCTCTTTACTTTTTACTCCGACAAAGAGAACTTCCTTAAAGTCACAGTCAACACTAAACGTCGACATTTTTTCGTATGTAATGATGTAGGAAATTCTGTAATTAGTAAGAATAAAGGGTTCAATTTTCTCACCATATTCAGAACTGAAAGTAGCTGCAGGCAAAACTGATCCTATACGGCCCTTATTTTTCAGGAAATTTGTGGCGTGCAAAAGAAAGAAGCAGTGCAATCCGCTCTGTCCCTTAACATATTTCGCATATTTCTTCAAGATGCCTTTTTTGCCTATTAAGTAGTTTTGATATTCATCCTCTAGCCTTTCTATGCGTGTGAAAGGTGGATTCATAAGAACTGTATCCATTATGGGTAATATGACACTCTTTGATGCCATGCCATTGTTTTCAGCAACCTTTTTGTTACCTGGCGGAACCCAAAGAAGCTCTATAGTTTCAGAAGGATGCTGATTAAAAGCATCATCAACCGTTATATAAACTTCATTAGTTGCTTCTCGAAGGTTTTGAAGAGATAGGTTAATTACCGATAGATGTGAAGCAAATAAGGAAATATCAAACCCATAAATTGAATCGATTATCTCTTTGTGTCGGAGTTTTGGGCATAGCTCCTTTTTAATATTATATGCGGCTATTAGGAACCCGCCTGAACCACAAGATGGGTCTAATGTTTTATCGCTTCCGTTTTCAATGGTTAACCGTGCCAATAGCTCGCAAGCTGTATTCGAAGTATAGTATGCAGCAATTCTTTTCCGTACTTTTTTAGGGATAAGATTATGATAAATTTTTCCTAGAATTTCTCGTTTGATGTTATAAAAATTCAGTGTTTCTAAGTTTTCGATGAGAGAGTTAATTGTAACGATAGCGTCTGAAGGTAACATTGAAACTACTCTGGCTCCAAAAACTGCCCGATAATCAATTGCGCTTCCAATGTGGTCAAAATAGCTTTGTAGCTCATTAAGCGACGTGAGTTTACCGATTTTTCCCACAAGTCTTGTGTTATGCGCCAATGCAAGATAAAAAATCACTTGGTTAAGTATCACGAACGCTGCGGCTTTTCTAACTAAATCTGCAAATTGTGGCTCTTTCTGTTCTTCGGGACTAAAAAGGTCCTTATCATAGCTTATTTGAAAAATGCCTAAGGTGTCCGCTAAAGGCGTCACGTCACCCGCAAAATGATTTTGTATATCATCTATCGCAAACTGTAGAAGCTTGATTAACGTTTCGTCACTAATTTCTTTGAATTCAGGAATGCTTTTTTGAATTTCACTCAGTATGAAAGTTGAAATCTCTATGAACTTTTCTTTTCCATGAGTTTTGTCAAATGACTTTGAAATTATCGAAGGCCGCTTGGCTTCCTCTGGAAGAAGTCTATACTCGATTACGTCCCTAAAATTTGTAGCAAAACCAAGATCATGATTTAGGGCCTCGCAATAATCAATGAGTCTTCTAAATCCAACCGTAGAATATTGTTTGGGACTTTTCGTCTCAATAATTGCTTTGAGTCCATCTGGCTTTATTAACAAGCTATCGCCATTTTCTTCAAATTTTCCCTTTTCCAAAATTAACAAATCAGGGATCAAAACTTGCTCTTGAGTTCCTATGAGCGTAATTCTTATTTCATCCTTCACTTCCAGATTTGAAGCACGAAGAATTTCTTTCAAAACCCCGATGAAATCAGCTCGGTAAGACAACTCTCCCTTGGTTAACCTAATATTGGACAATTTTACACCGCACTTAGTTTTATGTGGGGATAATGTTTTAAATACTATCGTTAATTTCGGTGATTTTTAACCATTTAGTTGCTTAAACAGAAGTAACTCTAAGCATCCTAAAGATAAATCCTAAAGATAATATGCCGGCTACACTACATCCGAAAAGAAACTATTAATATTCGACACATAAACTAATAGGATGCTAAAACAAACCTTATCGAGCAAAAATTTAGCGGGGTGGGGTAGCCAGGATTAACCCGCTGGGCTCATAACGGCGCAAACGCGCTGTGAGACACCCAGAGATCACTAGTTCAAATCTAGTCCCCGCTACCAACAAAATCATTCCTTTTTTGCGGAGATAAATTTTAGGTCTACAATGTTGTACGATGTTATATTGAGCTTTAAAGTTACTATATAAAATATTTTGGGTAACCCTAAAAGCACGGATGGCTTTTTTGAAACATGAGGCGGAGTCGAAAAATGTGCAATTTACCCATTAGCCTTCATAACGATGCAAGAGTGAAAGTCATTGTTACTCAGGAAAAAGAAAATCTGCTAAAACAAAAGAACCCAGAAGTCACCTGTGCCGCCGGCTACCTGCCTGAATTGACTAGTAACTAGAAGCTTTTGTCACTTGTACGTTTGGTTGATCGTCTATTAGGCTTCTCTATATGTGCCTATTTGGATCATATAAGAAACCGAGGAGGTAGGTTGCGAGAGAGACAGACTCCCGGTTATGGATTTGTTTGCCTTGTGTATAAAACGAATGCTCCGCCGACGATGCCGAGTAATGCGCCTATGAAGAAGCCGCCCATGCCTACAAAACTAACCGTTGAGAATGCAATGATGACTATTGCCCAAATCAGGCGTTCTTCCGGGTGAACTCTTAGCATTATAGCGCTCATCGCCACAACGACGCCGCAGATCACGGCTAACAGGGAGATTCCAGCAAGAAACCCGTAGGAACTGTAGATGCCCATGAAATTGTGGTAGCCACCCATCATTCCACTTACGAAGCTGCCGTATCCGGCAAAGCTTGGGGTGCCTGAACTGTACCAGACCACATTGATTATGCTGGTTATCAGCGTGATTAAGCCTCCAACCAGCGACACAATATACGCGAATGTTAATCCTTGGTTTGCCGTCATAATTTTCACCTCACAAAAATCTCCTCGGATCAGTATCTATATCCACAATAGCTGGTTTAAGCGAGGAAAGCGCTTTGTCAACGGCTGCTTCAAGCATGTTTGGTTCAGAAACTTTAATGCCCAGTCCGCCTGAATTCTCAGCAAAATCAGCAAAACTAAAATCGTACAAATCAGTTTGCCAGCTCTCGAAGCCCTCAACTTTCTGCTCCTGCATAATCATCCCCAACCGTTTATTGTTAATGACAAAAACCTTAACTGGCAAATTGTACTTCAAAGCGGTTAAAAAGTCACCCATAACCAACGTTAACCCGCCGTCCCCAGTTAAACAAACAATCTGCCTGTCAGGATACGCCAACGCCGCAGCCATCGCGCCCGGCAAACCAAAACCCATCGTAGCTAAAGTGCCGCTCATCACCATCTTCTGAGACTTTTTCATCATAAAGTTCCTGCCAAACCACCAGCAGTTTTCGCCAACATCCAAAGAAATCACTGCGTCATCAGCGATTTTCTCGTTCAAAACTTTGATTATGTATGGGGGTCTAATCGGCTTCATGGTTGGGTCAGCTTCTTTTTCCAGCTGATTTAGCCAATCCTGCTTCAACCTTGCAATCTCAGCTAAATAATCGCTGTTTTGTTTCTCCTGAACTTTCTCGGTTAACTTGGGAATAAGCACCGCGCTGTTACCAAGTAATCCTGCATCAACGGGGTATCTGCGCGCAATCATAAGCGGGTTAATGTCAATCTGCACAGTCTTCTTCTGGGGAATCTGCGATAGGTCAGCAAAAGAGGATCCGATGGCTATTAGCAAGTCTGCTTTTTGCATAAGCTGCCCTGCGGCAGTTGAACCGATACCGCCGTGGCAACCAACATAATGGGATTCATGCTCGTCGACGACGCCTTTGCCTCTGAATGTTGCCATAATCGGCGCCGAAATCTTCGATGCCAACTTTAACAGTTTGTTGCCTTGGCCCCTCGCGCCAAAACCCGCAAGAATCACAGGTCTAACCGCTTGGTCAACAAGTTTAGCTGCCTTCTCAATCAGCCATTCTTCCTGTCCGTAGGCAAGATTTGGCATTCTGCCTTCAAACGGCAAAATCTCCGCTTCATAAGGCAGCTTCTGTACGTCGTTAGGAATCCCAATGTGCGAAACACCCTGATCCAAAAGTGCATGCTTAATCGCCAACGTTGCCAGCATAGTAGTTTGGTCTTCAGACATCAAAATCTTGTTAAAAACGCAAATTGGCTCAAAAAACGCGGCTTGATCAATCTCCTGAATTGAGCCAGGACCCATCAGTTGCCTAGCAACTAAGCCGGTTAACGCTAAAACGGGCGCATGATCAAGCTTCGCGTCATACAAGCCTGTAGCTAAATTAGTTGCGCCGGGACCTGAAATCGCAAGGCAAGCTGCAACATGCCCGGTGAGTTTCCCATAGGCTGAAGCCATGAACGCTGCGGTCTGTTCATGCCGTACCTGAATATACTTTACTTTGCCATTGGTTTTTCGTATAGCGTCCACAACGCCTAATGTTGAGGTGCCTGGAATACCGAAAACGTATTGAACCCCCCACTCAGCAATCTGATTTATCAAAACCTGCGAAACTGTGTGCTCAACTTTTTTCTCTTCAACCTGCTCAGCTAACAACACAAAAACGGATTTAGGCGCACCACAAACGGGGCACACCCATTCTTTAGGCAAATCGCTAAACTTCTTTCCTTCCTTTGCTTCGTCATAAACATAATTGCAAACCGTGCACCTGTACCTCGCCATAATTAACCCTCAAAAACGTCTAATAGAATTAAATTGATTCGCCCTTATCAGCTTATTGGAGCAAACCAAAAACAATCCGAACAATTCATAAACTTCCCTAGTTCAATATTCTCTTAGAGATGCGCAAAATGGAGAATTGGGACGTCATAATAATCGGAGGCGGCTCCGCGGGTTTAGCAGCTGGAATCTACGCTGTTAGAAGCGGACTTAAAACTTTAATTTTAGAAGAAAAATTGCCTGGCGGAACAATCGCCGATGCCTCAACAGTGGTGAATTATCCGGGGTTTGCAGAGATTAGCGGTGGGGAACTTGCCGAAAAAATGACATCTCACACCAAGAAGGTTGGCGCAATCATCCACGATTTAGAATCGGTCACCGAATTAGAGCTTATGGGTGAAAAGAAGATTGTGAAAACTTCAAGAGCAACTTATGAAGCTAAAGCAGTAATTTTTTCCACAGGTTCGCACTATAAAGAATTAGGAGTCAAAGGTGAAAAAGAATTTCGCGGCAAAGGTGTAAGCTATTGCGGAGTCTGTGATGGACCATTTTTCAAAGGCAAAAGAGTGCTTGTTGTCGGCGGCGGAAATTCAGCCTGCATCACTACGCTCTACATTTCAGGAATAGCTTCCGAGATCATTGTAATTCATAGGAAAAAAGCTTTCAGGGCTGAAGAATTTTTGGTGAATGATATATCGTCAAAGAGTAATGTAACCGTGTTATGGAATACTGAAGTTCAAGAAATCAAAGGTGACAAACAAGTTAAAGCAGTTACTTTAGTCGATAACACTACGGGAGCAACAAGCGAACTAGCAGTGGATGCGGTTTTCGTTCAAGTTGGCGAAGCACCAAACAGCCAACTTGCTAAAGCTGCCGGAGTAGAAACGGATGAGCATGGATACATCAAAGCTGATATTCACCAACAGACAAACCTTCCGGGAGTGTTCGCAGCAGGCGATGTTACCAATCATCCAGTTAAGCAAGTTGGAACAGCCGTTGGCCAAGGCACCATTGCAGCCCTTGAAGCTTACACTTACATAAGACAACCATATTACAAAAAATAGAGCGAGGAGCGAAAACATTATATCGCCTAAAAGCGCATTTAAAGCTTCATAACGTTCGCTGGATCCCCCAAACCCAAAAACTTTAAAACCGGTGAACACGAAGGCAAACAAAAATGCATAAAATAGTAGTAAAACGGGAGCTTGCCCCAAAAATCAAGCTGTTCGAAGTAGAAGCACCAGAAATAGCTAGCAAAGCTCAAGCTGGACAATTCGTCATCCTCAAACTCGACGAATCAGGCGAAAGATTTCCCTTAACAATCGTCGACTGGAACAAAACCAGAGGAACCATAACAGTCATCTTTTTAGAAGTCGGCGTCTCAACCGAGAAACTCGGCAAACTAAAAGAAGGCGACTCAATCACCGACGTCGCAGGACCCCTGGGAAAACCCAGCGACATACAAAACTACCCCTTAATCTGCGTCGTAGGGGGAGGAGTCGGCACAGCCGCTGCCTATCCCATAGCTAGAGCCTTCAAGGAAGCAGGCACCAAAGTAATATCCATAATAGGCGCCAAAACCGCCAACATGCTAATCCTAGAAGACAAAATAGCAGAAGCCTCAGACGAAGTATACATCTCCACGGACGACGGCACCAAAGGCCAAAAAGGATTTGTCAGCGACGCCCTAAAAAAACTAATTGACAAGGGATACAACTTCAGCGCAGTCTACGCCATCGGACCCACCGTCATGATGCGCGCAGTCGCTGAAACCACAAGACCCTACAAAATAAAAACAATCGTAAGCCTAAACCCCATCATGGTAGACGGTATGGGCATGTGCGGAGCATGCAGAGTAACCGTCGCCGGCGCAACAAGATTCGCATGCGTAGACGGCCCAGACTTCGATGCCCACCAAGTCGACTTCACCGAACTAATAAAAAGGCAAAGAGCCTACTGCCCAGAAGAAAAAATGGGCTTACAACAATACCAGGAGAAATGTGCCTGTGGCAAATGAAACAAAACCTCAAACCCAACCTAAACCGAAAGTTCAGAAAAACGCGATTCCTATGCCTAAACAGACAGCGGAAGCCCGTAAAAGAAACTTTAGCGAAGTTGCACTCGGCTACAGTCAGGAACAGGCATTAACTGAAGCGTCAAGGTGCCTGCAGTGTGCTAAGCCCACATGCGTTAAAGGCTGCCCGGTTGAAGTAGACATACCAGCATTCATCAAGCTCATGAAAGAAAAACAGTTTGACAAAGCCATAAGCAAGATTAAGGAAAAGAACTGTCTTCCAGCCATATGCGGACGCGTCTGCCCACAGGAAGAGCAGTGCCAAAAGAACTGTCTGCTCGGAAAAATCGGCGACCCCGTCAGCATAGGAAGGCTGGAGAGGTTTCTGGCAGACTGGGAACGCCAAACCGGCATAGCTTGTTCGGAAAAAGCGAAGTCGACAGGCAAACGCGTGGCAGTAATAGGTGCTGGACCCGCTGGATTAACGGCGGCAGCCGACTTAATCAAGATGGGACACGAAGTGGTCATCTACGAGGCGCTTCACCTCCCAGGCGGAGTGCTCATGTACGGCATACCGGAGTTTCGCCTGCCAAAAGACATAGTTCAAGGAGAAGCTGATTACGTCAAGAAACTGGGCGTTGATATCCACGTAAACTGCCTCGTCGGAAGAACCTTCACGATTCCAGAGCTCCTCAAATCAGGATACGACGCAGTCTTCGTTGGAACAGGCGCAGGACCCCCACAGTTTATGGGAATTCCAGGCGAGAACTTGGGAGGAATCTACTCAGCCAACGAATTCTTAATCCGAGTCAATCTGATGAAAGCCTACACTTATCCTAAATGCGACACACCCGTATCGATAGGCAAAAAAGTCGCAGTGATAGGCGGCGGCAACGTGGCCATGGACTCCGCCCGCATAGCGCTACGTTTAGGTGCTGACGTCTGCATTGTTTATCGCCGTTCAAGAGAAGAGTTACCTGCAAGAAAAGAGGAAATAGAAAACGCCGAAGAAGAAGGGATAAACTGCAAGTTCCTAGCTAATCCAGTACGTTTTATCGGAGACGAAAACGGCCATGTGAAAGCAATGGAGTGCATTCAAATGGAGCTGGGTCCCCCAGACGAGTCTGGAAGAAGAAAACCTGTCCCCATCAAAGGATCAGAGTTCACCATGGACGTCGACACGGTTGTAGTTGCCATCGGCAGAACACCTAACCCCATCATCCAAAGCACAACCGAAGGGCTACAATTCACGAAGTGGGGCACTATAGTTGCAGACGAAAACGGCAAAACAAACATGCCAGGAGTCTTCGCAGGCGGCGACATAGTTACAGGCGAAGCCACAGTAATCAGCGCCATGGGCGCAGGCAAACGCGCAGCAAAAACAATCAATGAATATCTGAAAAACAAGAAATAGCTTTGCTGAAGCAGCTTAGTCTCTTTTGAGACTTCCATCCTTTATTTAAAAATCACGCTTTTGTTTTTTAACCTTAAATGCCCCAAATTCGGACGGCTGCAACTATTCTCCAGCATTTCAAATTATGATTAACTTTGCCATAAAGTAATATAGCTTCAAAGCGAATGAAAACCTGCCTAGAGCGATTAATACATGAGGAAGATGAAAGGGTCCAGCAACTACCTGAAGAACCAAGTTAGAAAAAACTTTGCAAAAGCGATTCTTTGTATAGCCTTATTTTTCTTAATCTTTTTCTTCCTGAGTTTAAGAGTGCTCTTCACCTTGAGCTTGAGCGTTTTGGAAGCGGCTGGACTGCTGGTTTCGCTGGTGCCTTTAGCCGCGTTTTACTTTTACCTGCGGAAGTATAGAATTTACAATGCGGGTTGGGAAGGCGAAAAGCGAGTAGCGAAAGTCCTGAGCAGTAAGCTTAGCGACGATTATCTCCTCATAAACGACCTGTATCTTCATAACGGCGGCGGTGACATCGACCATGTCGTTCTAGGTCCAAGCGGCATCTTTGTTTTGGAGACCAAGAACTGGAGTGGCGAAATAACCTGCAATGGCGATGAATGGCAAAGAGCTGGTAAACATAGCTTCAAGGGCAGTCCAAGCTTGCAGGTCAAAAGGAACGCTGAAAAAATAAAACATATAATCGATTCTTCGCAGGCTTTTAGGTCGTTTGGTGTTTATGTTGAAGGCATCGTGGTTTTTACGAATAACCATGCGACTCTCCACTTAAACAACCCCACCGTTTTAATCCTTAAACTTCCGCAACTGCCCAGCCACATAACCACGCATAGAAGCCTAAACAATTTCTCTATTCAGCAAATTGAAGCTATAGGAAAAGAGATTCTTAAACAAGAAAGCTAATGTTGTTGTTGGCCTGGTTGTGGAGGGGTGATTTTGAGCCAGTCCTTTCTTTTTACGCAAGCAAATGAAGTGAGGCTAGTCACTAGCAAAGTGCCCATGGTGAGGAAGTTAGCGATGTTTGCTTCTAAATGATAAATGGAAAAAGATAAGATGGCGAGAAAAATATAGAGCGTGACGACACCTGTTATCAGCTGGAGCACGTGGAAGCCTTTTCTTACGCGGCAAGCTTGCGACTTTATCTTGTTTAAAGTAGATTCGATCCTTTTTGAGACGTCTGGAAGATCGTCTAGGAACAAGGTTGCGCCAGTTAAGACAAAAAAGCGTCCAGCGTTAATGGGTATGCTTCCTGTGTTCACCAGAAAAAGCGATACTAACGAGACGGATGTAAATACCATAACGTAGATGGTGGAGAATACTAAAACGAAGAAGCCGTAAACATAATGGTGAAACCAGAGTCGTCCAGTGTGGAGAGCTCGTCCTATGCTTGCGCTGGGAAAAATATTGATGAGTGCAGCTATTGCCGCTACAGAAAAGAGGTTGCCGCTAATTAGCCACGGCGTGTAAGGCTTCCAGCCAGGCCAAGCAAAGTAAAAACCATACAGGATTCCAGCAATGGCAGTTATAGTTATGAAGGCGTTAAGCATTAATGTTAAACTGAATATTTTTTTTATGTATGTGAATACGGAACAACCCATTTTATATCCCAAAACTGCCTATGTAGCCCTTTTTCCATTTTTTATTACATACTAATAATCTCACTCATTTAAAATTAGCGTATGTTAGGTATCAAGACTATGTAGTAAGTTGGCTTAATTCGCAATCATCGAGTTATGGCGCCGACGAGGCTGAACCTTGTTGTCAGTTTCGTTTGAGCTTTTGACAGTCGACTTCGGAGAAACGGTGTTTTCTATGATGTGGGACACAGATTTTTCTTCGGCGATTACGCGGTAGAGCCAACTTTATCTTTTTTTATATTGCGTTGAGATTTCAGCAGATAGTTTGTGTTTGATTTTGGCTATTTTGGCTGGGTGATTGTTGTGTGGTTGCTATTTACTATGCGGTTTTGGTTGTAAATAGCGGGGAGGGGAGGCTTTGGTTTATCGGTCTAGCATGAACGTTTTTTCATGCGAAAGCTTTTCAGGTACCTGATCCAGAATCATTTTTTCCGCGGGTTTCGTAGTTAACGCAATAGGTGACAGTTGTGTGGCAAGCTCCATCGCCGAAGCCAACTTGCTGCTTCGCTCCGCATACACTTCAAACAGCACGTCGCCTTTGTGCACGTTTTCGCCAAGCTTTGCATGCAGCACCATGCCTGCGCCTTTTTCTTTTGGCGCCCCCGCCTCGCGTGAAATCCGCACGATGTTATCCGTGCTTATCCATATGACTTTGCCAGCCCGCTCAGACCGCACCTCAGCCATTTTTGTGCCTACAGGCAAATCGTCAGGTTTAACCTTAGAGTTCCCGCCCTGCGCTGCGATGATTTCCCGCATCTTCGTCTCGGCTTTTCCCGAATCAAGTATCTCCTCGGCTTTAGCGCGTCCGTCTTCAACTCCAACCATCTCAAAAAGCATTCCTGCAAGGCTAACCGCTTTATCCCTCAGGTCAGGCGGTCCTTCGCCCATAAGAGTTGTTAAGGCTTCACCCGCTTCCAAGGCGGGTCCAATACAGCAGCCCAACGGTTGATCCCCAAAAGTTAAGGCACATTGAATGTTTAAGCCCAGCCGTTTCCCCAAATCAACAAAATCCGACGCTAAAGTGTATGCTTCGGTTCGAGTTTTGATTTTGGCGCCCATCCCCGTTGGAATGTCAATTGCAACGTGTGTTGCTCCGATGGCTTTTTTCTTGCTAAGAATGGATGGCAAAAGCATAGGGTCAATTCCAAGGGGGTATTCAACTTGGATAAAAAGGTCGTCGGCTGGCGCAAGCTCCAACGAGCCACCCCAAACCAGGCACCCGTTAGTCTTCGCAACAACATCCTTGATTTCTTCTATTGCTAAGTTCACAGGGCAGAGGGTTTCCACGCGGTCAGCGGTTCCCGCAGGCGAAGTGATTGCTCGAGATGACGTTTTTGGAATTGTTAATCCTGCAGCCGCTACAATGGGGACAACCAGCATGGAGGTTTTGTCGCCTGGGATGCCGCCTACGCTGTGCTTGTCGAGGATGGGTCCTTTGCCGAAGCTGAGAGTTTTTCCCGTTGCAACCATCGCCCTTGACAGGGACTCGTTCTCGCTTGTGCTTAAGCCGTGGATGCTCAGAGCCGTTAAGAAGGCAGCTACTTCAGCGGTACTTAAATGCCGTTCAACAACGTCTTTTACAATATTCACAAGGTCTATCTCGCGTAATCGTTCCCCACGAAGTTTAGCTCTGACGTTGAAAAGTGACTCGGGAAGGGGAGCCAACTGAACCATAACTGTTTCGTCCTCTTTCACGCCGAGCGCTTTGGCTGTTTCCTCGTAGAGCCCAATGCGTTTATTTGGAAAATATTCCGCGATGTTTGCGATGGCAATCATTTCTTGGTTGCCGTATTTTACACGTATTCTGTCGGAGCTGTGCACGCCCAAGGAGCTGGCGCTTCCTTCGCTGAGGATGGCGATTCTGCTTCCGCCAGTAAGTATCGGTAAGAGTTCAACCTTTAACTCCATAACTAATCACTCTGTAAACTGAGTAGAATAGGAATAGTTAAAGATTTTAATATAAAAACAGTTGAACCTGTCTAGAGTGAACGCTTTGAAGTACCTTGACTTTATCGACCCAACTTACAAGCCGAAGGAAACGGATTTAATTTGTACTTTTTACCTTGAGCCCGAAGGCATCAGTCTTAAAGAAGCCGCTGGCGGCGTCGCTGCGGAGAGCTCCGTGGGCACATGGACAGAACTTACCACCGAAAAACCATACGTTAAACGGCTGGCAGCCCGCGTCTTCAGCATAGACGGCAACACAGTCAAAATCGCATACCCCATCGAACTTTTCGAACCAGCGAACATGCCAAATATTCTTAGCAGCGTGGCAGGAAACGTTTTCGGGCTTAAAGCATTAAAAAACCTGCGTCTCCTCGACATTCAAATGCCCAAGGACTTGCTAAGCAGCTTTAAAGGTCCAATGTTTGGCATTGCGGGAATCCGCAAGCTTCTAAAAGTTCCCACACGTCCACTTGTAGGCACAATAATTAAGCCTAAACTTGGATTAAAAACCAGAGACCACGCTAAAGTGGCTTACGAAGCGTGGAGCGGCGGATGCGACATCGTAAAAGACGATGAGAACCTGAGCAGCCAAAAATTCAACCCCTTCGAAGAACGCTTGGTGCAGACGTTGGAGAGCCGAGACAAGGCGCAGCAGGAAACGGGTGATCGCAAAGTCTACATGGTTAACATCACCGCTGAAACCAACCTCATGCTGAAACGCGCAGAAGCCGTCATCGCGCAGGGCGGAGAATACGTTATGGTGGACATTTTAACATGCGGCTGGTCAGCACTGCAAACGCTCAGAGACCAAAACTACAAACTCGTTATCCACGCGCATCGGGCAGGTCACGCCGCTTTCACCAAAAACCAGCTACACGGCATAGCCATGCGCCCAATTGCAACCGTGGCACGGATAATCGGCGTAGACCAACTCCACGTAGGCACCGTAGTGGGCAAAATGAGCGAAACCAAAGCTGAAGTTCTGGAAAACATCGACGCATGCAAAACACCAATGGGCAAGTTGAAGCCTGTTCTGCCTGTTGCTTCAGGAGGACTTTACCCAAGACTGGTCCCAGCACTGCTTGAAACTTTCGGCAATGATGTTGTCATTCAAGCTGGCGGCGGCATCCACGGACACCCAGGCGGGACAGTAGCGGGTGCAAAGGCAATGCGGCAAGCCGTCGACGCGGTCTCAAAAGGGAAAACGTTAGAAGAGTACGCTAAGTCTCATAAGGAACTCAAAATTTCTTTGGAGCACTGGAAAAACTAAGAATAGTTTATTTGATTTTTTCACTTTACAAATATTCTATAACTTTCTTTTCAGACCAGCATTTTATCCAGTTGTAATCATCAACTATTTTTGTAGGTGACTTTCCGTAGTCTTTTTGCATCTTTTCAAGGATTGAACTTAGTTTTTTAATCCAGTTCTGCATGTTCAGTAGAAACTGCACATACTCTCTCCCACTGTCTCCAAGGCAATAGTCAACTCTTATTTTTCTATCCCATATCATGAATAAATCTGGAACAATTAGATGAAGTACTTTTGCAGTTGCAGTTGGTCCAACCCTCTTTGTTCTACCTTTATCAGATTTCCATTCAGTATTTAGAATTTCGTTGTAGAGTTCTTCAATCTCATCTGAAACTTGAGGAATATTGATTGATGCTAAATTGAAGTTTTGAAAATCTTTGAACTTTTTCTCCATTTCTTTGAGTTTCGTAGCTGTTCTTCTACATCCTTTATGTCCCAAGACCCTTCCCATCTTTCCCCACTGCAACAGATAGGGTGTTAGAATAGAGTATACTTCATCATCGGACAGATTGTAGAGCCCAGTTTTCTTGATGTTTTCAATTGCCTTAAGATAAGTTTGGTCAAGTTCTCTGTACCTTTTTACATGCTCATGAATGAGTTTGGTGAACTCTTCTGGGTCAGGAACTGATAATAATTTCACGTTCTCAAGCTTCTATCTTCGTTATACCAGTTTACATATCAACTGATGACTTATTTTCCTATTGTTTGAGAACCCACGGGTAGCTTCGATTTACTGTTTCAACTATTGATTGGGGTGCGATTACTCCTTCTTCGCAGATTATCCCGTGTATGTAGCGGCTTGGGGTGATGTCAAAAGCTGGGTTCCGCACGGACAGTTGCTTGGGCGCTTCACTCCAGACTTCGCTTGGGCTGCGTTGTTCGATGCGTTCATATGCTCCGTTTAGGGTTTCTGGGTCGAACTTTAGCAGTTCCGAAACAACGTAGAAGGGTTTTCGGGCTTCGTTGGCTAAGACCGCTATGCTGCTGGTTCCAATCTTGTTAACCACGTTGCCCTCCGAAGTGATGGCGTCTGCACCCACAACCACAAGGTCAACATCTCCCATGTAGGATCGCGCGGCGGAATCGACAATGAACATGGTTTGGACGCCGAGCTCAACCATTTCCCGAGCGGTTATTCTCCCTTGGAATGCGGGCCGCGTTTCGGTGCAGATAACGCTGAAATTTTTGCCGTCCGCTTTGGCCTTGGCAATCATCCGCGTTACCGTTGACGAGTGGCAATGAGTAAAAACTAACATGCCGTTGCGGATTCGCTTGGCACCTATCTCTGCAGCGGCTTCTCTGGAAGCTTCAAGGTTCTGCAAGAACAAACTTACATTTGAAACAATCATCTTGCTTAAAACATCAGCCTTCTCGGCGTCGCTGTCTTGGGTCTGGGTGATTATCCAGCGGATGGCGTTTCTCATCAGGGGCTCAGTTTCTCTTGACGCAAAAAGTGCTGCTTGCGCTTCTTTGAGCTCGTTTAAGAGTTCTGTTTTGTTTTGAGCTTTTGTTTGCTCTGCCAACGTTTGGAGGGCTTTTATTGCGGCTATCGCAACGTTTCTTGCCCCTTGAACTTCAAGTCTTCTTATCCTTTCAGCTGTCCTGAGAACTGTTTCGTTCATGTTTTTTCTGCCTCCAACGGCAACGGTTAGCTGTTTTATTTATTCAATCAGAAGCATATAAGCAAATTTATAACAAACTTGTAGCTTATGAACGCCAGCTTTCGGCTTTTTGAAGGTTAACTGGCGATAGGCTTTACTGGTTGTTTTTTGGGCTGGTGATGGAATGTTGGAAAAATCTTTCCACTGGAACATGCACGTAGACTGCGCCACTTATGATAATTACACCAATTACAATCAGCATAACAGCTAAGGTTTGACCCGTTGCCAAAAAACGACTAGTTAAATATACTATAGAGAAAATGCCCACTACAATCAGAATTAAACCGCCGATAAGATAGTTAACGGAGCCATATTGATTTTTCTTTTGCAGTTCGACAATTGGCGAATTCTCAGGGTTCTCCTGGGGTTCCTGTTTTTCTTGCGTTTGTTGTTCCCCGCATTGTGTTGATGTTTGAACTGGTGTTGTTTGAATTGTTTGAATTGGTGTTGTCGGCACTTTTAGGGCTGTTCCACAGGTTGGGCAGAAAAGATTTGTCTCCTCCACTTTGCCGCCGCATTTTGGACAATATGACATCTGAATTCTCCTATCTTTATCTGATGCATCTTAGAGTATTTTAAAATATGTATTTATTTGCTGAAGAGAAAGATATATGTTCTCAAGCTCCATACTCGCATGTGCCAAGGGGTTTAATTAACATTGAATCAGCAGGCGTTACCTGAAAAGAAAAAAGAAGCCTTGATTACTGGCGTATATATAGGGCTTATTTTGATTCTGCTTGCTGTGATTTACGTCATCAATCTTCATGACAACCTTTGGGGCAGCGTTGTTAATTTTGTCAACTCTTTTGTTCTTACGCAAGTTCCAGGAACTAGTATTTCTTTGCCTGCGCCTGCATATCCAGCCGCTTACACAGTGCTCTACACTGCTATTTTCCAGTTTTTTCTGGGCATAGGTATTTTGGAAATCGCTGTATTAGCAATAAGGATTACTATGCATTCATCTCTGCCGAGAAAAGCTGAAACTATTTCAAACATTGTTTTCGGGTTTGGAACAAGCTACTTAGTAATTACCTACCTTATCAACACGACGATACTGAGCGAGTGGTTTGTCTTTTGGGCTGGAATAATTCTAATTACCGGTTTATCACTGGTTGCCAGAGCATTTGTTCTTCTTGCTGTTTAACGCAGTTAGCCCTCACGTTGTATTTTAAGTTTCCACCACAGCTTCATTATCTGCGAAAACATGCTTAATGAATCTTTAAAAAGGTTAACTTTTGTGTCCTTACCGCTTTTCCACTCTACCGGAATCTCTTTTACCCTATAGCCACGTCGATAGGCTCTTACAATTATCTCTGTATCCCAAAACCAATGAGTCGCCTCGACCTCGCCAAGCAACCGCATAAGCGGTTCATTTTTGAAGGCTTTAAAACCGCACTGGTGATCCCTGACTTTGGAGCCGAGCATGTGCCGAACGAGAAAGTTGTAGCTTTTTGAGCTGATGCTTCTGCGGAGGCTGCGTTCAACTTTGCTTTCAGGCAGCATCCTTGAGCCAGTTGACAAGTCGTAGCCTTCAAGGGTGATGGCGTCAACAAGCGGCTTAAGAGATTTGAGATCTGTGGCTAAATCCAAATCCATATAAACCATAACTTCGCCGCCGCATTGCCTAAACGCATTGTTAAGTGCCGTTCCCCTTCCCAGACGCTTTTCACGGTGAATATGCTTAACGTATAGGAATTTCTGCGCCAGCTCTTCAGCGCGTTCGGCGGTGCCGTCGGTGCTGCCGTCTTCAGCTATAACGATTTCATAGCGATACCCCGTTTCTTTTAGGGCTTGGCTTACCCTCGTTACGGCGCCTTCCAGTTTGTCCGCTTCATTGTAAGCTGGAAGAACAACTGAAACCATCGGTTTGTTATTTACTGGGGTTTCTTTTGCGATTTCTACCACACCCAGCTTTTGAACCATTGTAGGCTGTTGATGAATGAATTAGATGTGGGGGCACCTGAAATAATTGGGTAAAACAGAACAAATAGTCCTACTACGAGTACAAAATACGCTATTGTTAAGATTTTTCCCCATTTATTGTTCCAGTACCTATTTACTATAAACGCTACGGCTAAACAGAGGAATGGCACGCATTCGTAATAGTGGTAGATGAAAGTTAATCGCGAAATAAAAATGAAACATAGCCACTGGAAAAAGAAGATTGCGAGGATAAATACAGCGGGCAAGTTGTCTTTCAAGCTAAAGTTAAGCCGTTTCTTAAGGATTTTTGGCACAGTGAAAACTGTTAATCCGACTATGCCTGCGAAGCCAACCCACCAGAGAGCGGGATTGCCCAGCAGAACTATTACCGATGTGGTCCCATTTGGAAGGCTTGCTAGTTCAAGGAACAGAGGAACATGCACATTAAAGGGACTTTGGGACCCTGCGTAGGGGATCCATTTATTAAATGGGTCAAACATGAAGGGCCAACTGTACCATGGAGACGCAAAAGGATGTGTTGCCACCAATTTTGATTGGTATTTGTACATTTGTTCCTGAAGATTTAAAACACCGATAAATGACCTGCCAGCAAGCATGTCTGGAATGTAAATTATAAAATAAATTACAACGCCAATTAAAACGAAAGCTACAATTTGAGAGTATGGGCGATCAAGTAGAGTATAAAACTTCGCCGTTAAGGTGCCTTTCAATTTTTTAACTTCAGTAATTCGCATTGCCACAAGAATAGCTAATGCCCCCAAAGCACCAAACAGGGAAAACCATTTTGTCGAGAAAGCTAACGTCGCAAACACAACGGCTAAAAATAAAGGTGTAACACTGGTTTTCCAGCCTTTATCAAGAACATTTTTCAGGTAAATCAAAAAGAACAGTTGCCAAGCTAAAGCAAAGAAAACTATGTAAGTGTCAGCTGTCCCCATTCGAGCCATAGTGAAATGCATGAAATCAAAGGTTAACAGAAACGCTGATGTGAAACCGCCTATCCATGAGTTGAACAGTTTTTTGCCTAGCAGGTATATGAGCGGAATCATAAGTGTGGCAAAGATTACACCCATTATTCGCCATCCGAATGGGTTGAAACCGAAAGCAAGGATGCCTCCAGCTTGAATTAATTTGCCCAGCGGCGGATGTGTATACTCATATGGCGACTGTAAATGCAAGTACCCCTCTGCTGTTCTAACAAAGTAGATTTCGTCAAAATACGTGTTCTGCATGTAGTCTGAAGGGTACTGAACCAAGTTTTGCTGGTTAATGAGGTTGTTAAATTCTGGGTTCCCAGCGCCGACATTGGTTATTGATGTAATATTGACTTGCTGACCATTTTGGTTTATAACCGCTATTTGCACTATATCCGAGGGTTCAGGGCCTGTTGGACCAACATCAACTTTCAAATACTGTGTGATTTCGTTTACGGGTATTTCAGTCCAAACGTAGTAATCCTCTGACCATTGTGAACTCGAATAGGGGGTAGGATAGTTGGTTACTTCTGTCCAGTTGCCCGGTGAACCTGTTGATACGGTGAAGTTGTATGCGCCAAGATCAATCAGAACAATTAAATATTGAGTATTGGTTGGAGCGCCAAGGTTAATGTAGAAGCTTTCGCCAGCCGTAAGCTGGGTTTGGTTTGTGGGAATTTGAGTGTCGCCAAGATTCCATGCGGCTATGGAGAAGAAAACTACTGCAAGCAAAACAATAGTTATCAGGTCTTTTCTGTTGATTTGCAATCCAAGGTTCATTTCGGTTCACCTCTCTCTTGGCTTTGGTTTAACGTGGGCGGCGGTGGCGGTTCAGGTTTGAGCCACCCGTATCCTCTCAGTTCACCCAACATCAATATTGAACCATAAAGGAGCATTAATAAATTAATAGCGCTTACGGCTAAAACCACGGGGTTTCCAGTTAAATTAGGACCCGCACTTGGATAATAATAGTTAAGCCAATAGAGAACGTAGGTTTGATTAATTAGAAGAGTCGCTGTCAAAACAGCATAGAGCAGGCGGGTTCTTTTCAGGAACGGGAACATCAGCGCCAAAACGCTTATGGCTGGAAACAGGTACCGCTCGTGAATCCTGGTTGGAAGCATGAAAAACGCGAAGAAAAGCATGAATGCCGCGAAAATTGCCAGAAACTCATTTGAAGCATTAAACCGCTTGTATAAAACGTACAAGGAGAAGACGGCAAAAGCACCAAATAACGCCAAACCCAAAATATAGAGGATGCCCCCGTCAGGTATCCATAAGCCATACAACCCCCAAAGGTTAAACGCGTTAACCGAAGTAACAGCGTATTCAGCGTAACCGTGAAAGTAGATGTTGGAAAGGAAAGTGAACGGGTTGCTCCACTCGAAAGGAAGAATAACCAAGAAAACAGTTGCAGCAAACGTGATCACGGAAAACAGCAGATTTTTCAAACCGTTTTTCTTATAAATCAGGAAAGCAATCAGAGGAGCTAAAACTATCCCCTGAGGCTTAGTTAAAAGCCCTAATGCGAAGGCGGCTGCGGCAAGTTTAGGCTTAGACTTAAGTGCGAGCATAAGCGAGAGTACCAGAAAGAACGTGTAAATTGCGTCATATTGACCCCATACCGCCGCGTTATAGATTACTGCAGGATTAAAAGTGTAGAGCCCCGTCGCCAGCAAGGCGGATTTGAAACTTGCTTGTTTTCTAACAAAAACGTAAATCAGCATCGCCGTTCCTAAATCGAAAAGGTTAGGCGCCAACTTCACTATGTTTGCCGTGCTGATGCCAACCGCCTTTGCAAACGAGCCGAATAACCAGAAAATGTAAACACTGAAAGGTGGATAATCGCTAAATCCTGCAACATTGTAAAAAGGTCTTACACCATGTTGAGTAGCGGTGTTAATCCAGGAAATAAAATCTCCCGTGTCAATAGGGTACCCTTTTAGAGGAAACAAAAGAACCCTGACTAAGAAGGAAACGAAAAGCAAGAGGGCTAAAATAAGAATCTCGTGTTTTGTAGATGAAACGTTAACCGCGTTTCCCCTCCCCTTTTTATGCGAAACAGTTGTAACAATAGCATAAGAAGGTTTTCAAAAATCAACCTTTACTTTTTTGAATAAAAACGCAAATAGACCTAAAAAATCGTGTCACTCAATGTCTTAAACTCAAGAATAAAACCAGTACCTCGCGAAATATCGTACCTATGGATACCCCTTCCGGACTGACCGCTGGAACAAGCTTCTCGGTTACATGGGATAACGCCGGTTCATAATTCTGCAAGCAAACAACTCTTTTTTCTTTTTTAAAAATCAAAAGCAAAAATAATATTTTTAAGCAATTAATCGGAGCCTTCGGCGGAATCTGGACCCGCGACCATTACGTTACCAAGGTAACGCCCAATTGGGCTATAGCTACCATTCAACTGCAGTTATCGCTCGAATCAGCCTAAAATGTGCATCACGCGTTATAACTGCGTCAGCATGCGCTTTTGCGATTCCTGCCACAAGTACATCATTGTCGCCGATTAAGCAACCTTTCTTCCGAAGGTCGCGATAAATATTCGAGGCTTCTTCGGCGGCTTGCAGGGTTAAATCCAAAATCTCTATGTTTGATAATAACTCGCGAGCTTCAGCCAGGTTTCTTTCTGGTTCAGAAGAAATATAGGCTCCCCTTAGGAGTTCATATGCCGAAATAATCGTAGTCGCAACTTGATCACCTTTTTCTTCCAGACGGCGAATTGTTTCGTTTGCGGCAGGTTCACCATTCAAGAGGGCAATTAGTGCGTCAGTGTCAAGAATCACGGAAACAAGTCGACCTTTTCGGAAGTTGACCGATCTCTGTCCTTCATTAGCTGAGCAAGAACTTCGTCGGCATCGTCGCCCACCCATTTTCCTGAGAATTCCAACAGCGACTTCTTTTTCTTCTTTTTTGTGATTCTCAAAACGACGTCGGAAAAAGATTCTCCGGGCTTTTTGGATTCCTTAAGAGTCTCATATGCCTCGTTGGAGAGAGAAATAACTTTAGTCATGGAAAAGTCTATGTGCATATGCATATATATGCATTTTTACAACACGCAAAAGCTAATTATCATAGGGCGAAAACTGAAGTTTTCAACGGTATCTGAAGCGCGGCGCTTGTGATAGCACATAGTTTCTTTTCTGATATGGCAACCGCTTTAGTTTCATCTTAAAACAACTTTGTCTTGCATTCTTGCAATCTTCTTCATAATTTAGTAAACCATGAGCAAACGGCAAATAATGATGTGAATCGTAGATTGGTCGCTCTTCTGGTTTCATATAAAAGCACTCCTTCAACAGTTATTTTATCGCTCGTGCTACTAAGTGCGCTTTCCGATAAGAAAGCTCAAGTAAATTTTTATTGACACAAAAAAATTTACTAAACAATAGCAAGCCCGTTAACAATATTGAAAATGAAAATGATATAAAAACGTACGTGGTTACAGAATGTAGCAACTGTGAACAAAATCAGACAAAACGTGAATCAACCTGATTTTTTAAAGTCGACAGGGAAAGAGGAGCCTTCGGGAATTTTGACCCGCGATTATTACCCCCCGAGATATTAACGGATAGGGCTTGATTAGTCGAAAAAAACTAAATATAACTAATAACATATTTCTGACCGTGGACACATTGAGCCTTCATCATTTTAAAGAGATATTAGAGTTGCTTAAGCCCGATTTAAAAGAAAGGTTCAAAGTGAAAACTATCGGTTTTTTCGGTTCCTATGTGAGAGGGGAACAGAAGACCACAAGTGATCTTGATATTTTGGTTGATTTTTATGAGCCAATAAGCCTTTTCAAGTTTATTGAACTTGAAGATTTTCTAAGCCAGCAGCTTGGCGTTAAAGTTGATTTGGTTATGAGGGATGCTCTTAAGCCCCGAATAAAAGATAGTATATTAAACGAGGCAATTTACGTTTGAAAAGAGACCCTCGTTTATATCTCGACGATATTTTTGATGCCATAGAGAAAATAGAAAATTATGTTGAAGACTTAAGCTTTGAAGAGTTTTCAGAAGACAGCAAAACAGTCGATGCAATAGTCAGAAACTTCGAGATTATCGGAGAAGCAACAAAACGCATCCCATCAGAAACTAAAGAAAAATATCCTCAGATACCGTGGAAAATGATGGCGGGCACAAGAGATAAATTGATTCATGAATACTTCGGCGTAAACCTGCAAACTCTGTGGAAGGCTGTAAAAGAAGACCTGCCCAGTAAAGCGCGCAATTAAATCTCTTCTTGAACAAATGGATAAGTAATTTTGAAAAAGAAGAGATGTGGAGTCTTCGGCGGGATTTTGACCCGCGACCATTACCTTACCAGCACAATTTGACCAAACAAAGCATTCTATCTTCTGCAATCCTGATTTTAGCTTAATTTAGCCTTCTTGAATTGGTTTCGCAATTTGGGCGTGCGTTTTTGTGCGCCGCGCTCAGGCTAATTTAAGATTAAATAATCATTTTTAGTTTCGAGATGACATTTTTTATTGTTGCTGTCAACGCATTTTCCTTTTGTCGAATCAATTTTGAAGTAACCCCATCAAATTCCAAATAAGCCTCTTTGCCTATTTTGGGGCTCTTATAAGTGACCCTGAATATGGGTCTGTATATTTCAATGCGTTCATCAATTTCAAACACTTCATTCACGATTCTATTTATGTCACTTGGGCGCTGAGCTATTTTTTTACGCATAGCCTCAACATCCATGTTTGGAGCTATTTCTGGTATTTTAAACGTTTGAATCAACTCTTGCGGATTCTCTTCGGAAGGAGCTGATGGAAATTCGCTAATCTTTGATTCTTCACCGTTTCTGTTTAGCAAAAGAAAGGCCTGGGTGTTTCTAATTATTCGTTCTTCTCCTTCAAGTTTAAAGCTGTGTTCGCTTGAAGTCGGATGCGGACCTTGCCCAGGCATGAATGTACGGTTGAAAAGTATAACTTCTGTAACTTCCTTGTCCACTCTTACTGCGTAAGCGCACTTGCGGAAATAATCAATAAGATACTTTCCATTTACCGTTACGTACGGTTCGTAATACTTCTCTAACGAAACAAACTCAATTTCTGCTGGATTATTTAGCCTGAATAGAAATTTATTGAATAGTTTGTGTTTGTTTTTTTCAGCGGCCATTCTCGCTACAGCGGGATCAATAAGAGTCTTATAAACCATGGTTCTTCTTGAAGTGATGTTTTCTTTGAAATCTGGAGTCAATGCTGAGGTTACTATCTCATTACGATATACTAATTCACTCAAGTTTATGCCTCGCAATATTATATTAAATAGCACGTCACACGACATTAATAAATAATCTTTGACTTTCGTTTTTCTTCGCAACTGTTCCACACCACAACAGTTCCCATTAACGGTGCCAGCGCGAAAGTTAAAATCCTATTCAATTTTCGTAAAATTAGTGCAGACAAAACCATTTTAAATTGAGTTGAAGCAGTGTAAATGCATAGGTACATACGAAATTAGCAACAGAGCCTAAATCAAGTTGCTTTTGGAGAAGATTGGAGCCTTCGGCGGGATTTGGACCCGCGACCATTACCTTACCAAGGTAACGCCCCACCGGGCTAGGCTACGAAGGCATGCTTCTGATTGTATATCAGAGCTTGAATCTTTGAGTTTTAGGTCTAGAACACTGCTTTGACCTAGTGCCTTAGATTCTGCTAAGTTTAATGCAGTTTCATTCTTAAAGTTTGTCTTAGAGGAAATCCATTCTTTGCTTTGTTGACAGTATTTGAATTGGGATTTGCGTGTTTCAGAGTTTATGCCTATGTAGTGCCTGACTCGGTAATAATTCCCTAATTGCTGTAAGTATCCTACCATATGACATTTTTCACATTCTATCTTCATATACTATTTTTCACCTACCTAGCATATCGTAGCTACTATACATAGTGGTCACATAAGATAAGGCACACTATCAGAAACTTAGAGTATATTATGCGATTGATTGAACACTTATAGAAGGAACTATTGAATCAATCACTATAAAGCATAATTCTATGTGTTCAAAGTCATATGCTTTTACAACATCTTTGGAACTGATGCAGTCAGAGAATTAAACTCTATAGGGTAATATTCTAAGTCTTCTGGCTGGGAACTCACACATCATTACTCACCCACACCACACAAAGATTAGATAAACATCTTACTTGAAATATAGCCAAGTTTCTGTTTAGGCTTTATTGGCTTGCCTATAGGCGATTTAATTTATTTAATGCCATATTTCTATCTTAAGCAATTCCTAGCATAGGACGAAAAGCATTTCATTCTATCCATTTCAACATTGAACAGTCACTAGCTTAGAGAGATGATGATACATAGAAACTTTGAACACTGCTGCGATAAAGTAGTTTAATTGGTAGTAAATTCTATATGATGTGAGGGTCATAAACCACTGTGACTATACCAGTTCCAGTTTATGCTTTAATCCATTATGTTGAATTCTTCATAGACTTCTCTTTCAGCTTCTTTAGTGGGCGGTTGATAGTGATGATTCCACATAGCTTTCCTTTCAATAGGTAAGTTCTTCTTCTTAGCTACACACTTAGGACACAGTAAGGCTTCATCTTCACCATAGAACTCAGTACCACAATTATTACATTGATTCTGTTTCATTAAACTCACTTCCTTTGGATTATTTCATATATGTCTTTGAATCTTAGATAATCTTCACGATAAATATGTAAAAGTTCATGAATGAGTGATGGTATCTCTTCGCAATCTTCTCTTAGCATTATACAATTAGAACTATCCTTGACTAATTGATAGTTTATAGCATTAATTTCTATGGGTGCAGGAAGTCTATTGTATTCCCATAGAGCACCATCTATTATAGCATCGTAGTTATCTTGTATAAACTTAGTAAATGACTTCTCATCCATAACAAAGGCATCTACAATAGGCATGGGCTTGTCTGTGCTATATGACTCGTTAATACACTGCCATACTATCTTTAGTCTATCTGTTGGTATCTGCCTAACCAGCTGTTTATGAATTAACTCAGCCTTTAGCTTTAGCAATCTACATCTTAGAGGGCTAATCCCACCAGTAGAAGAGTTTGGAGGTGAAAGACTGATGGGACTAGCCACTACGAAGTAATCAAGTAATCTAGATTTTACATTAGAAAGTATATTATTTAATTTATATTTTAGTCTAAAAGGCTTCCACTTACTCGTTATTCTATTAATTATACTAGTTATATTAGATATTATTTTATAGTATATAGGAGTTAACAACACTACCATACTAGTTCTGTCATTAGTTATGTGATTATCTCCATTAACAACAACTTTGTAGTATTTGAGAAAAGGATTACTAACTAAGAATGGTACACGCTCTAAGATAAGATTCCATAATGCTTCTTCCGTTGGTAAAGTATCTGTATGGATATAGATAATGCCTAAGTTATCAGCTTGGTCTATTTGTGCTTCACTCCTAGTAGCACCAAAGGAGAAGTGGAATCTATACTTTATTTGTTCTCCATGCTTCACATAACTATCATTTACATACTCATATCCACAAATGAGATTACTATCTATACTATTTACTCGTTCATCACTAAAGTAAGTTTTAGGTTTAAAGTAGTTTACCTCATAACATCCATTGTGGAAAATACCATCACAACCACCATCAGATACATCATGCTCATTTACAGTAATACTATGTGAAGTAAATGTATGATTAACTAATCTCTCACCAATAGCTCCTTTGGTTGCGTTATCTTGGTTATAGTATATTTCTCTAGTTGCATTAGGTACTTGCCAATGGTTCTTCCATTGCTCATTACTATAATCTAGTTTGGAGTTATCTTTAATAATCGCTAAGTCATTATAATTACTATGTGAAGGAACGACCATAGCTAAGTCAAGTGACATTGATAAATTCCCCCTATGCCTTCACGCCTCTTAGTTATCATTTAATCAGTCCTCATTTAGATATATTCTTTCATAATGTTGTGTTAGTCTATTCTTCTGCTCATTAATCTCTACTAATCTGATGTAGTCTATGCCCTTTTCAGTTATAGTATAACGATAAGGTTGTACACTCATAGCTTTGATATATCCTCTAGACTTCATATGGTTGAGTGCTACTCTAGTGTTTTCACTGTTGTATGTGACTTTATCTAAGATGTTATGTAATGTTGGGAACTCCATGTTTGGAATATTGTAATTATAAATAGCATTTAGAATCTGATAATATAGGCTGCTTGTGCTATATGTCATTTATTTATGCCTTCACTCAACTAGTAATAATTGCAGAGCTAGCTTCTCTAGCCAAGTTATTCATTCTACGCTTATGCTGTTCCTTTAGTGATAGTTCTTCTATATCGTCAGATAGTCCTATGATTATTTGTTTAGACTTCCTTAGCTCTGCTTGACGTTGATGTAATCTAGCCACACTTGCTATTAGTAAGTCTGTAATAGCATCTCTAGTTGGATTAATGTCTGATTTACCATTATAATTAGCCAAGATTCCATCTGACAGAACTTTAAAGTTATCATTGGTTAAGTTTCTCTGTTTGGTGCTCTGCGCCATATCGCTAATCATATTTCTGTATGCTTCACTGTTAGTTAATTCAGATGCTTGCAGTATGCGCTCGTGGAGTGGTCTATCATCTATTCCATCACTAGGTATAGTAGGAGAAGGTGTTAAACTAAGACCTTCAGGAATTTGGAAATGGGTAAAAAAGTCATTAATTGTCTTGATAGTCTTAACAAAGATATCATCAAAGTTATTCCTATTACTATTCATGTTGATAAAAGCACACATCTGTAAGAATAGCTCTTTCAATGGAGTTACAGATTGGTTAAGATAGTTGTGTTGCAACTTAGGCAGATAGTCGTTAATCTTAGTGCATATAGCTAAGACTTCTGTGTCTAGCTTGCGATGGCTGTATGGGCTAGCATCTACAACAGGCACCTTAGTATACGCTATTAAGCTTTTGATAGTTTTAATATCCTTATTGATTTCCTCTGCGGTAAAGATGGATAGTGCTAATATCTCATCCTTAGTAGTTTGGTTATTGATATTTGATTTACTCATTTAATCACATCATTCTATATATAATATATAGAACACATGCGTGATTAATAAGGCTCTCCTTCATTAACACACTATCATGATACACCAATGGGAAATAATGCTGTGAAGTTGTCTAAATGCTATAGAAATACTGCTAAGTTATCCATAGAGCTAGCTCTTGACTATTGCTCACCACACTTTAGAAGCTATAATGGTAAACTAACGATAAGCTAGCTGTTTTCATTGATGATAAATCTTAAATGTGCATAGCGTAGAAATAGAATTATGCATAGGAAAAGAATTGATTGGTCAAATCCATTTTTAATTAGTATTTTACTCAGTTTACCTCTTATTGCCTTCATTTTACCTTTTGTAACTATTTTACATAATGATATTATTAATCATCAGACTTTAACTATTCAACCAGAATTTATAAATGGTATTTTATCTGCATATGGTATTATCATCGGTTTCTGGGCTGCAATAATTGGGTTATCATATAGAGAACATAAAATGGTTCTGTATGCTAGAGACTTTGTACAATTAATATTCTTTATTTCTCTAAGTCTATTAATGTTATGTGTTTTTCTATTTGCCTTAGAAGGAATAGGAGCTGTGCCTTCTTATTTGGTATTATTTCTCTCAGTGATTGGTGTTTATCTAACTTGTCTTTTCTTAGGAATGACTCTGCATTATATCGTTTTTAATGCAAAGTTTGAGGAAAGTAAGAAACTGTAAAGTTGCTATTGTTCTATCTCTTTCGGTTTGCTGTTACTATGTTGCTGTTATTGGCAGTTCTACTATTGGATTAAGTAAGCTACTTTCCATCTTAGATGTAATGCCTATCACTTGAGATGTTAAAGTTTGCATATCCTCTATTTTCAAATAATGCCTGCAGAAGACATCCTTGGGAATACGACCCTGCAGTAAGTCTACTAATTCACTTATTATGCCATTATTCCTAAGATATGTAGCATAGTAAGACCGCAGTTCCTTAATCCTTAGTGTTAGCTTATGCTTCTCCAAGTGCTTGCGAATAGTGGTATAGTAAACATATTTGCTAGTTGCTATGTCTTTAACTAAATCTTCTGTAATAGCTGATAAATAGCAATTCTTCGTACGCCTTAAGAAAATATGCTTACCATTAGTATCTAACATCTTAAAGTGTTCTAATATTCCTAAGTTGCTATTCCAATATTCGCTAAGTTTGCCTTTACCAGCCAGCTCTATGATGAGGTTGAATGACTCAATGCCTTCTGCCTTTCGTAGTCCTGACAGTACCATATATCTAAGATACAGCTTTTCATTATCATCTAACACTGCCAAAGCATCGTTATACCACTTGCCTAATGTGCTATGGTTATTATTGACTATAGCTAAGAATGAGGTAAAACTGTTATCTGTGACTGCCCACTTGATTCCATACTGCTTAAGTGAAGTCTTAAACTCTTCGTAGTGCCCTAAGTATTTAGCTAAGTTTACCAATGCTCTTAAAACATTGCTTCTAATGCTTACTGCTATATTCTGTATTTCAGCTGGGTTATCTAGTAATGCTTGATATTTGATAGAATAAGTATAGATTAACTTTGCATATTGATGATTGAATTTACTGTTTAGATAGACTTTGTAGTGTTCATAATCTATGCTTACCAAGGTAACGCCCCACCGGGCTAGGCTACGAAGGCGCAGTTTGCTGTTACCGTGAAAGAACTGCTTTTACTCAATAAAATGCTTGCGGTTAGAATACGCTGAAAACGCAAATTTTCTTGCCCCGCTTTGTCAAAGAACAACCAAGCAGTCAAAGCCAAAATCGAAAAACAGGCATAAACCGGTTGATACCTGAAAAACAAAAGAAAACAACAAAAAAACGCCGTTTGCCAAAAAACTGAAAACCCACCTTCCAACCCCATTCAACAAACAGAAAAAGGAACAAACCCAGAAAAAACTAGCCTACACCCTACCCTCCCATAGTATTTACAGCAAAAAACAACTACAAATACTATCCAGAAATTCAAGCAAAACCGACATGACCGCGCCGAGCCGCCGTGGAAAACTTCATATTAATTAGGCACAAGAGAGTTAGGTCGTGTTGCATGGACGGTTGCAGGGGTCTCCAAGCCTGGTCAACGGAGTAGGGCTTAGGACCCTATCGCGTAGGCGTTCGTGGGTTCAAATCCCACCCCCTGCACCTTTATAAGCAAAACGTATAGGGGTCCGCTCGGGTGATGGTTTTGTTAAAGTTTGCGTTTTCTAAAGATTTTAGCGCCTTCAAACTCTGTAACGTACTCAAAGCCCGCTTCAACTAAACTGCAGATCTCGTTTTCTGTCTTAGCTACCTTTGAGATATAGTTTGTTTCTCCTTGAAACAGTGCTTCTTGAAGTTGGACATATAACAACGTATTTTTGATTTGTTTGTGACCTAAGCGTTGCATTACATAATACATGTCTTTGGTTTCGTGATAGAGCATTGTGCCTTTCCAGTATCTGAATGTGTGGAAATGGATTTTTAACAGTCGAGGGTTTTGAAGTTTATGTGCAAGTCTTTTGCGTTGGTGACTGAGTGCTATTCCAAAGTGGTCTACTGGCATGTTGGGCTTTGAAAATATTCTGTCTTCGTACGTTTTGGGAAGTTTTTGAAGTATATCCAGAAGTTTGTTGCTTAAATGGACAACGCGTGGGTTACTGTGCTTTTCCGCGGTGATGTTGATAACTTTGCTTTCGAAGTCTATGTCGTCCCATTTTAGTTGCCAGATTTCTCCGCATCTTGCACCCGTTTCTTTTAAAACTTGAAGGAACGTTGCCATGCGTTGAGTACAGCCAGCAATGAGCTGATCGATTTCAGTTTCTTTTGGAATGAAAGGTAGTTTACGGACTGTTTGGTATTGCGGCGGATTCCATGTGCCTCCGGCCATTTTTAGAAATGATGAGTAAGCGTCTACTGCGTTGTTTTTTCTACCGTTGCTCCAAGTTTGTTTGGCTATTGTATCTTTGATTGTTTCGGGATCGTATAGATTTGCTCCGCGTTTAGTGAGTACTTGAAGCAGTTTGACGCGTCCTTCGATTGTAGCTTCGCTTTTTCCATCTTTTTTTAACCACCAAGCGTATTCTAGTATTTTGCCTTTAACGTCTAATGATTGCGTTGGAGATACACCCGCAACAGTTTTTATTTCTGTTTGCGGTTCCAAATTTTTCGCCTCAAATGCGCATATTTGGTTATAAGCTAGTGAGCCGGCTGCTCTATTTAACTGCCGTTGCTGAATTGTTTGTTGTGGTAACGGGTCGCTGAAACGGTGGCCACATTGGCGGCACAACCAGCGCTGCACCCTATTTCCATCGCTCAAGCGTCTAAAACCATCTTTGAACAAATGGTTGGAATCGCATTGAGAGCAGAGGATGGAAGTCGCCAAATCATCACCGGTTTATTTTCAAGTTAGACCTGAACGGAAAAAATCCGCCACTGAAACGGTGACAACATACTCTGCAGAGCAAACGCTGTTTTGTTCCCTGTAGTGTCTTACGTAACCCATCAAGCCAAACTTTGAGACTCCCACAAATAGGGCATTGATTGCTAAGCAACGTTGACACCCTGCTTTAGTTAATTCGAAGAGTTTGGGAAGAGATGCAACGCGGCGTTACGGCGTTTAACCTGCTAAAGAAAAGGTAACCGGGCAATTCAGCTGACATCTCCAGCAGGTATTTTCTTTGGGTCGATGAAAACGTAAGTGTAACTTCCTCTTTTTTTGCGTGCCCTTTGAGTAAAGCCCAGCCTTAACAGGCTGTTGCTGACCGTCATCGAATCTGTGTCCGGAAAAAGCTCGTTACAAGAGTTTGTTATGGCCATAAGTGCATACCAGTCAGGTATTGAACAAAGTTTCTTTAGAATTTCGATTAAAGCTTGGTCAAATCGTTGTTTGTAGGGTAACTGATTTTCTTGCTGCAATGACTCCCTAAAAGTCAAAGCCTCAGCGTTTCTTTTGTCTCGCCCTTCCTTTTCTATTCGCTTGATACACTTGAGGCAAAAAAATGTCGGTTGGCTTAGCTTTTGTGAGTCTCGCCACTCCGTTAATACACCATCACCTACGTAGATTTTTTTTCCGCACTCAACACAAACTTTTTTCCATTTCACCATTTGCTGTCACTCTGCCGTTTTTAGACAACTCGAAACGCCGTAACACCGTGTTGCATCCCAAATATGTTTAAGAAACTCGTTCTAGGTAGTACTGCAAGAGGGGGCGGTCAACAAAAACATAATTGCCATGGTCGCCTTTTCTGCGTCCATTAAAACCTAAGTCTGATAGAAGATCGCCGATATTATTGCCAGAGTACGGCTTGTTTTGCTTGTCACTAAATGAACTTAGTTTAGTGTTGACTTGTCTTGTAATTTCAGGTATAAGTTCCCATTCTTTAGTTGGCTGTAACTCATTGAGGCTTTCCAATAATGCTTTGATTAATGTAGGCGGATACTGCGCAAGACGCTTTTTTTTCATCGCTAGAAATCTTGTGAATTCATCAACAAATTGATTAGTAGGCATTTGAGTAGGCAGTTTCAAATACTCTATCAATAGCTTCTTCAAAAGATTGCCGATCTCCTTTTCGGTTAAGCGTCCATTTAGCTGGGTCAAGTTTTCATCTTCCAATTTTAAATACATCTTTAAATCACCAGTCATAGCTTGAGTTAGTGCTCCAATAGAAGTCTTTAAGTATACATCTATATGTATACTATGATGATTAAAAAATGGAAAAAAGTTCAACATATCAAAAAAAGAAGCCTCATATCTATGCTTACAGGCGGCGGAAGGCTGCGAGCCATTGTTTGGAAAAATTACAAAAAATAGTAAATCAATCAAGCGTCAAAGATTGTGAGAAGCTAGAAAAACAGTTTAGTAAGCTATGGTGGAAGATGAACGACGAAAAACTTCACATCTTTGACCTAGTGCCTGAAGGCGGTGAAGTGAATGATAAACACGTTGAAGAAAGCAAAATGCGAACAGTGAGGCCAGTTATGAGATATTTATGCCCCGTTTGCAAACGACCAGGATATCAATATTCACCTAAATTAAAATTAGAGACAAGTAAATTTCCCAGGTACATGATTCATTTTTCTTTCGATGATGAAACTTTTCGTGTGTGTGAATTGCCCGAAGGCAAAATCCAACATTTTATATTATCAAACGTACCTGATGAAGGGTTTTTTACTGATACATAGATTAAAAACATTGTTTTATATGAGGGTCAGGCCTCAATTCTCCCGCTTATAGGATGAAGGTACGCTATTGGACAACGCATTCTTGCATTTTGCTCTCAGCAAACTAGGAGCGTAATCAACAGTAGTTCCGTAGACCTAAGCATGGTCGAATCCAACTTTAACCTTATATCCAGTTGGCTTGCTCAAATATTCGACCTAAAATTCGGCAAGAAATTTCAGGACTTGATTGGGCACCTGGCTGTCCAGATCACAGCTATTTCTTTTTGCTCTTTTGAAGTATAGGCTCTACGATTAACGCTTTTTTTTCAGGGTCCCAACGAACTTTCACAGTGTCGCCTTTTTTAATAATGAACGTTGAGTCTTGGACTACTTTTGAGGGGACTGTGAAGTACAATGTGTCTGCCTTGGGATGTTTGTATACTTTTGCTTCGCCCATCAGCACAAACGAAAAACTAAACGACATTTTGATTCACCAGGTTACATCTACGGTGAATGGCTATTTATGTTTTGCCATCATTACGACTAACTTTATTGCCATCATAGTGATAGTAACATTTATTAGTTTAACGCAGAATAGGTTGGGTTGGTGAAAAGAAAAAAATGAACATGATAGATGTATTTGGGGCATCAGTTGTTTTGTATAGCATCTTTAGATATTTTGATGTGAAGTCAACGAAGCTCTGTCTTGCAAAGCTCGACCCTACACTTCACGAGGTTAATCCAATTGCAGCCCCATTATTCCGCAAGATGAGCTTCGACAAAGCAATGGTCCTAATGTGGATACCGACTGCGCTTGCCATCGGACTCGCTGACACATTTATTGTCGCGCCAATAGTCGGAATACCCATCTTATGGCTGTTCTTTGGCTTATTTCATGTGTTCGCCACAGCAAATAATCTTCAAGTTTACTCTCGCGTAAAACAATTTGGAG